>Ga0210383_10001884_pt1 | contig 19116 bp, 20 predicted proteins | sample IncBWC14OmetaG_FD_160072 | JGI IMG/M metagenome (GOLD analysis project Ga0210383, IMG submission 160072) | Forest soil microbial communities from Barre Woods Harvard Forest LTER site, Petersham, Massachusetts, United States - Inc-BW-C-14-O ...
TATGGTTTGTGGTGTACATCAGTAATAGATCTCGTTGATGTTTTTAACATTGTACATCTCCCTGATTATCCAAAGGCGGTTGGTGTTCAGTGGGTCTGCTACTGTGAATTGAGGCTGAAACAAGGCAGAAAATACTGTTTAATGACATTTGTTTGTCTTTGTTACATACCGAAGCCATAGACTTTCATTCAATCATTGTTCACGTGCCAATTCTCACGACTTCATGCAAACTTGTATGTGATCGAGTCTCATCCCTTGTTATAATAACAGGGAGATTCGTACATCATGCACAACTTGAGTGTCGATCGTCCAAATCTGACATACTTTGGAGGCCCCGGCGTTTTACCCGGCTTCACTCCTACCCCAATTTCAGACGACATATGCGAAGATGATGTTACAGCGCTTTCAGAGTTGAATGACATACGTGAGAATATTTTTCGCGGTGAAGAAACACGTCATTTCCTTTCTTGGAATTGCGTTGTCACATTGTCAACAGCGGAGCGTTCATTTTGTGACAATTAATATTTGTGTCTCTCAAAAAGGAAATGACGTTCGCGAAAAATATCTTATGTATGTCATTCAACTCTGAAAGCGCTGTAAATGTGAGCATCCATACAATTCGTATCGCTTCGACTACTTCATGGCACAGCAGGCAGAAAAGTAAAGATTGGTAGAAAGTAATCTTGCCACCGCTCGCTGGGCTTCCAATATCCCGACTCGTATGAACATGAACGAGGTGGCACTGGTTGGGAGGTGCAGTCCCAGACAGTGAACGTATACATGGTGAGGTCATTTTTTGGTGATGCAAGACTAGCGAGGCCTGTTAGGCAGTGAAGGGCTTTCCCTTTGATGCAGGTAATAATAAAGCAGCATAGATATGAGTGAAGTACTGCTGTGCCATTCTTGTCCACGTCACCTACGCTACGTGGGGGTTTCAGGTATAGAACCACGTCAGAAACCAACATGTGTACCCATAATCAATCTTTTGATGGAGGCAGACCTTTCAAGTATTCCTGCAATTTCAACAGAGCCGCTTCTGCGGCGATGAAGTTCAAAAGTGTGTTCAAAGCCGATGCGACCACAGCATTTGACGATGGCTGTTTATCGTGGCTGCGCTCGCTCTCATATCTCTGCTCCTCACCTGCCAGGGCATCCTTCACAGCGTCCCTCGCCGCCTCGGAACTCTTCTCCATCATGCTCTCCAGCGTGTTTTGTCCCTCTTGTTTCAGCGCATCAAAAAATGGGCGAATAATGTGCTTCGTTAGCTCCTCCAGGAAGGCATCCTTGTTCAGCACGTATTTTTCGGACTGGAATTGGATATTCATTAAATGCGATAACTTGTTGTCATGCCAAGGAAATCACCCACGCGTTTCATGAAAGGCCAAATTCCAGAACCAAGAAGCCACGGGACAACTGCAAGGACAGCAATCGGCGCGCGAAGCATGAAGCCGAGCTCTTCGATGCCAATCCCACGTTGTTCTGCTTCCGAGTTGCCACCATCACTTATTCCCTGTGCAAGTGCATCGATATCTCTCTGTTTTAAGAACGGCTTCGCAAACGTTTCTTGAAGAGCACGATATGCAGATGCAGCATTGTGCCTAGTAGCGACGGTGTGCATCACCTTGCGCCGAATGCTGGAAAACGCAAGTGTCTCAACATTGGCGCCGCGATCGCTCAGTTCCTCAATGATTTCCTCCTTCAGCTCAGGCTGCACATCGTCCCTGATGAAACCCTGGATCGTGCTCTTTAGTGATGTGAAGTGCTCGGCCCGCGAACGGTTGGCGAGCGTGCGGACGAAGCTGACGAACTTATGCTTCAGGGTCGAGAGTGATTTGTTCAAGTCCATTTGGACTTGCTGAAGAAACACCTCGGCAGCAGGTACGTTGTAGAACACCAACTCGCCATTGTCGTTGGTCTCCATTTGCTGTAAGAGGTTTTAAGCTAGTGGCTGGATAACAAACAGCAATGGAAATTGCACCTGCTGCTCGGATTTCATATTCTTGACATTCTTTCCCATGTTCTCGACCGCTTGATGTACCGCAGCAAGGCCTTCTCGCTCGAGGAGTTGATAGCTGGATTGAAGCTTCTTTGATGATTCCAGCTGCATACCAGCGCTGACAAGAGACCACTCATTCAGCGCCGTCTTGAAGTCTTCTCTATCCGTCTCGAATTGATGATAAGCTTGCTCGCGATCCTCAGCCGAGCGACGCATCGCGAGCAACATCCGACTATTGATAAGATTCAATAAACTTCGACTAGGTCATACAGGCGATTACGACGTACTGCTGATTGCTAATGGCTTTGTGTAATTGTTTGTACAGCCGTGCACCTTCCTCTGTCAAGGCGCGTTGGTGCGATGATAGTACCATGTCCGTCACGAGACGCTTGGTGGCATCTTGAAGCCCGCTTTTCGCCAACTGATCGTGCACAGACTTCTTCCAGACATTAAAATTCAAGCGCTGGAAAGTCAATTCAGGCTTGTGAGCACCGAGGATCTTCTCCGCACACTAAAAATGCCCAGCACAAAGTCAGTCAGTCAACAGCAATTCGCAGAACAAATTATGTAAACAGGACAGTCAACATACGTCATATTCGATGGCGTTTTCCACCCATATGTCTTTGAAATCTGGCTTGGCATGAATTGACCGTCGAAGGAGTGCACGCGCGCTGAAACCCATGCGAGAGGAGCAACAGAGGACACGGTCCTGGCAGTCATTACTTTTTGGCCAAAATGCCTTGGCAACCCTTGCAACCTGCTGCTCCACACGATCTTTCGCAACCTATCAGGAAAAGATGCACGTGTCAATATGTGATTGTCAAGAGGACGTAAAGGAGGAATTTGGGGTTACCTGATCAAGATGGGTACAGAGCACAAGCTCGGGCGGACGACTGTGACCAGCCCTGACGATGTCAGGAAGTTGCTGCCTCCAATCGTCCTTGGAGACTTCTTTGAAAGAGACCACAGGAACGACCGCATTGACCTCTTTGGCAACACGCCTGACCAAGTCCTCAAAACTATGAAACTGCAAATAGGATGAGATATGCACCGTAGCATTTAGAGAGGCTTTGGTAACTTACTTCGCTATGGGATTCCCCGACACCCTGCCCAAACAAAGAATACTTACACCGACCAATACATTTGTGTTCGGAATCCAAAGCTCACCGGAAGATCAACAAACTACAATCCAGGCTTCAGGAATAAAAAATTACACATGAAGGGAAAACGGTCCAACCTCAAAATCTCCTTCAAACTGTTCGTCTCGCAAGGCCACGAACTCGCACTTCAATAGCGGCCAGCTGGCGGGCTTCTTGCTTGGCAGAGGCACGTTCAGCCGACGGCACAACCTGACAACATCATTCACTTGCGCGAGCTGCACATCCAAAATGAGCATCAGAATACATTTGTACAGTGATTCGAAAGAGGAAAGTAGATCATACCAAGTCTAGCACATGGTCTTCGCCGGAGGCACTCTCAGGAATTCGATATCCATCTTTCTCAAACTTGAGCAGATTACTCTTCGTCACCGGGTGCAGGTCGATCCAATTCTTGTATATCTCCCGCTTCCGACCCATTAACTTAAGCGCTTCGGAAGCATTAGTATCACCTTTTGCATCGGCTTCCCCCGGGACATCATCCAGAAGGGCGGAAAACAAGTCGTTGTCCTTAGGAGGGCAATAGACTTCCATCATGGCGCCGAACTTTCGCGTTTGAAGACTATCTATGGCACTTTGGAAGTAAACCGCGTCGATTTCAAGGCTGGGCGTGAGCTGACCCCTGACGTGTTGAACGCGACAAGGCCAAGCCGTGGATGGAAGTTCTATAGATCACATAAGACATTAGAATGTTGATTTGCTATGTAAAACACCTACCGTCAGAGGGTAGGATCATACGGCCCGTGAGCGCGTTGAGAAACAGAGACTTGCTGGTAATTGATATTGTCAATTTAACCTTCTGTGTTGCAACTCAGGAGAACTTGGACATACCCAGCTTTGACCATCCCGCAAAAGGCGATGGAGAACTTCTTGCTACTTTCTCGAGCAATCTCCTTCTCGGTACGGGCCTTGATGTCAGCCAGATGAGCGCAGCGCAAGGCCTCGGTGCTTGGTATGTCTGGGCCTGCCAATCCAAATGCAGCCAATTCGAAGTCGAGAACCTTCTGCAGAATTTGGATCACGTCGAGCTGGGTTCGCCCAAGTGTCGCCACCGTCACTTCGCTAACATGATCGTCGACCCAGCGCTCGGCCATCTCCTTCATCGTCAATGTGTAGCGATCCAGCCGACCCTTATCTGAAGTGATGATACCCAATCCTTCTGCAATCTCCAGGGCGCAGGACTCGTCCACAATGATGTCGAAAGGACGATCGTAGAATGACAGCTGGATCGAGTTGAGGGAGCTGCGTCCCGGACTGCGGGTCCGGCGATCAGGGCTCGGAGAGACTGTGAGTGACCGGCCAGACCACGCTTGATTATGTATTTCATACAGTCTGCAGAACTGCCCAAAGAGGCGCAAGACATCCGAACGAGAATCATCGAGGGCCGTGATGGCTGCACTTAGTGTGGAGTTGAACCGTTCGGCGTCCTTATCGACATCGGACAGTAAAGCGACAAGATCAAGATGGTTATTGCTATTGCGTTTCTCCGTTTCTTGAATAAGAGCTTCGGCATTTCTCTCCTGTCTATTCACCAGAACTTCTGCAAAATTGAGTGCACTGAAGAGACGCTTAAACGACGTCTGCCCATCAGAGGTGCCCAGCAATGCAGATGCAGAGGCCTTGTTCCCATATTGCACAATGGCATTGAACTTCACGGTCACATCCTCCACGTCAGTCGAGAATTTCATGAGGGCTTTCTTGTACTGCTTTGCAGACCGCATCTCCTGCTTAGAGATGCGGTCAAGCTTGTCGATTTTGTCCATAACAGTAGCCGTGATGGCTACGAGTGCATTCAATACGTTGATCAACGAGATTGGATCCATGGATCTTGAGCATGCGAGACTGCGCGAAAATGTCCAGATCGGGACGGCGAAAAGCTCCAAGTCCTGGCGATTACTTATGGCTATGACAAGGCTATCCAGAGACTATTTTCGGAAAATGGTCACGTCGTGCACGTGGTTAGTTCTTATCCCTTATCGATCGATCAATCAATGACCTTACATAAACAACCTTACATAAACACTGTTGTCGTTTCCTGCTATCGTATGGATCCCGTCACACTGACAGCCATAACCGAATCACTGAAGAAGGTCGTCAAAATTACAGAAGACATTGCTGACAGCCTGAATAAACTGGACTTCGTTGTAAAGCAGGAGTTTTCATCTATAGGAACATTCAAGGAGACCGTCGTTGGCCTTTCGCACGATGTACGGTTAGTAGCGAGGAACTTACAAACAATTATTGCTTCAGATGACATCGCCGTATCCTCCGCGCTGTTTGATAACGAAGCCAGTAACATATCGTTGCAACGACTCCTTGGTGCACTCACAGACGCGCATGTTTTGCTCAGTACGCGCCTTCGTGACTTTATTTCATTCACGTCGGACATCACGAAAGGCAATAGTGACGTTCCAAGTCTAAACCAAATTTTCCTGTTTTCACAACTTCGCGCATTCGACTCCGTCCTAGGAACCGATATTGTCGGTCTGGCTGGCAGTCGCACACGTATCCTACAACTCTTCCAGGAATTCTCAAATTTACTTCACTTGCACGACACCTTTAAACGGGTCTTCTTTCACCACCCTTTCCGCATCTTTATTGGCAGCCTTTACGGTCTTCAACTTCGTGGAGGGCGGCACACGCTGAGATATAATCAAGCTTGGGTTGATCGCTATTCTACAGCAGTGAAGGGCGTGGGAAGGACTTGGATTGATGATCACCTCAGTGAAATCACAGTTCCGAACACCGGGAGGACACAGATCAGACTAATTCAATGTCTTAAGATACTCCTTGATCGGGAGCTCTTTGCATTCAGGTCGGCGCTTCCACAGACGGAGAAGCTGTTGCTAGAGATCAAGTCTGGTATTGAGAAGGAGGTAGCTCGGGAGAACAACCAGAAGTTTACCATCGCCTTCTGCGGTATGGTAAAGGCTGGGTGTGTCCGAGTACACTCTAATGACTAGTGATATATGAAACTTACGGCATAATCACCAGAAAGTCCCTATTTCTCAATGCCCTGACGGGTTGTTCCATCCTCCCATCTGACGGTACAGACATCACATTTTTTCGGTGGGAGCTGTCTTGCTAATATATATCAACAGAACTCCCCTCTACTGCTTGGCCATGCCGCCTGCGACACGTCAAGGGTCAGCACATACCCACCCTAGAAATCGACTCGAGTTATTTTCAAGTCGCCATTGATCGTCTCAAGACTCACAAGTACGGCGCCCTGATGGCGAATTTTAGGGTGCCTAAAGACGCTGATCCATTCTCGGAGGCTCTTGGCGACATCCAAGATGACGATGAAGACACGGAGGTCATAGGGATGTCTCCTGCAATGTCAGATGTGAAGGAATTGAACCTCAGAAGGGAGATATACAGTAACTGGATTGATTTGCATCCAACGACAAAGAACAATCTGCTCAGGTTCGAGCAGGATGACTATCATCTCCCCGCCCAGGCATCGGGTGAAGAGAACGTGTGCGAGCTGGTATACTCCTTCTTTATCTTAAATAATGGATGGACTGACTTTGGTCTACCAATAGCTTGCACAGGTCAATGACGTTGTCCGGTTATGCCGCAGGCTGAATGTGTCGCTTCCTAACACAAAACCTGCCCGCTGGCCGTTATTGAAAGTCGAATTTGAGTCTCTGCTCGATAAAAATATCAGGGGAGAATTTGAAGTGCGTGTTTCCTCGCCTTTATCACCATCGCTGCCTAACTGTGCCCTACTTATTCCGATTATCACAGTTCGTTGACCTCCCGGTATGTCTTGATCGAGGAAGTATTCTTGCGCTCGGCCTTGTTAACAGTTTTTATATATAGGGAATTGGAGAGACGTCCTGTGATGTGGGCCCCTTCAATTCAGATTGACTGCGTCTGTGTTTTGACGATTTCCTCATCCCACGTAGTTCCATAATTTTGAAGATTTGGTCAGACTTGTGGCCAAAGAGGCTAATGCTGTCGTTCCCATCGTATCTTTCAAGGAGATTTCGAAGGATGATTGGAGGCAACAGCTTCCCGACATCATCAAGACCGGTTTGGGTCGCGCACCCGAATTAGTGCTCTGTACACATCTTGATCAGGTTTACAACGTGTTCGCTTGTGTCTCAAAAGGAATGCTAATCCGATTTTGTTTGGCAATAGGCTGTTAAAGATCGTGTGGACCAGCAGATCGCCAGTGTAGCTAAAGTGTTTTGGCCAAAGTCCAACGACTCCAGACACCGTGTTATCTGTTGTTCCTCGCGCATGGGTATCAGCGCACGTGCCCTTCTCCGACGGTCTACAGTTGGGAAACCTAAATTTGAAGACATCTGGGTGGAAGGTCGCGATACATACGATGTATGGTCCAAAATCTTTGTTGACAATTTGTAGCTCATATATTTTGAAAGTGCGCAGAGAAGATTCTCGGCGTTGGCAACCCTGAACAAAAGTTTGAGCTATTACGGGCAGACGAATGGCGGGAGGCCATACTCGACCAGCTCACGGACAGCAAGCTTGAATTCTCAGTTACTCGCCTCACAACCGATATTGTTACGAGGGAACGAGGCCATATTTTGAGACTGGAGGGCGAACAACTCCGCAGGAAGATAAACATGTCCATTATTGATCAACAGTGTGTGGTTTTCTCGCCGTATATACACCCTAACCCCGGTCATGATTATCTTCACCGATAGACGCCTCCTCCTGGGAATGGGTCGTTCAACGAAAGAATTCGAAAATGCCTACGAGGCCTTCAGAAAGATCCGGTCACAGTTCAAGCAAGTATTGAGCAACTGGCATGTCGAGGAGGCAAGTATGCAATCTGAATATTCTGAAAAGCTTCAGAGCGCCTTGCAAGCCCTTGAAGCACGGGGTTTCGATATTGCAGCAGAGGCCGCTGAGAGAACAGTATGTCAGCCTTATTGGCACAAGAAGCTAGGAGTACGTAAATGATCAATTTTCTTGTCATGTGTTCGCTAATGAGGATTCAGCAACTCGAGGATCCTGAAGATCTGATGTTTCATCGCAAATCCGACGTCGAGTTCTTTCTCCTTTCAATCCAGCGAGAGATGCATCTGTCGTTGGCTTGTTTCAAACGTGAATTCGTAACGTTTGTTCGCGAACTGGCAAACCGATCTCGTAAAGACCTCTTCGAGTCCCTTAAGACCAAGATTCAGAAGTCGATCAAAGACGAGACGCAGAACGAGCTAATCGATGGGATTACAGACAAGCTGGATTCATTTGGCCAGGATGTGCAATTGATGCTACTCTCGAACATCAGGAAGAAGGTCGTGCACACTGTTGTCTCAAAGCGTCATAATCTATCAACAGCTTATCATGCCATCCAAAACGTCATTGCCAAACCACTCTTGCGGCGAACATCTCACGACTGCCGTGCGGAGGATGTCAACGTAACTGATATCAGTTCGGCTGTCTCAGAAGCTTCATCGGACATCGGCAGTGTCGATGCATCAGAACGCACAAGAGACATAGAAGAGTTAGGCTTCCTGCTACGCGCACCTGTAGCAGTGCTTGCCACCATCCCATGGCTTCTTGGTTCCGGTGTGTGGCCTTTCATGGCTCATGTGCGCAAACATTTAGCTGTCGCCTTGTTTTTATTGCTGACAGGCTTTGCAGTCCAAAAACTATATTCTCAATAGGACAACATTATGCAGGGAACTTCAAGAACGCGCTATACGTCCATATTTCGATGGCTTAAAACGGGAGGGCCAAATAACTTTGGATGGCATGACAACAATTAGCTCACAGGTAGCTCTGAAAGCAGTTGAGGATGCTCTGGAGGAGGAAGCACAACGGTATGCGCGAGAACAGAAACAGAAGAAACGGCCTCGTTCGAAGGTTGTCGCAGCATCATCCATGACTGTCCTTTTGAACCTCCTCGCTGCCGAATCGGGATTATTGAGGCTGCAGGAGCACTTGAATAACTCTCTCTGTGAGCCGATTACACCTCATATTCGAGATCAATTGGGGAGCAAGTGAAATCAGACCATGACCTTGTATTAGACTTCATAAACAAGTGCGTTCAGTCTAATATTTATATACATTCCGCACTGCACAATTGTCTAAACTGGAAGATTCAGATTCCTTTCGTCTGGCATCTATCTGTCCTGAATATGATACTGCCGGGAATGCCAACCATTACTGCCCTCTATGTATGTCTCCTACCGCCGTGAGGCAATCTCTCTGGTTCCCTCATGAATGCTGTTAGTTGGAGATGGTTGGATGTCCCGAAACTTATGGTGTGTCTGTCTAGGAGAGACTAGAAAACAACAATCAATGTTAGGTCTGTCCGTCCCGAGATTAACGTGACACATGTCCATCTGAATGTGACCACTCTTCGGACATGTATCTGGAGATAAGCTTAAAGCAGGTCATCACCATGATATCACCTAGTTATATATTCTTTACACGCCGCTTTTCTGGAACAACGAATCTCATAAATCTCACAAAAATATGTAAAAGGAGGATACCACGGTTGCGGGCTGAAATCCAACTCCCCACCTATTACAACGTCTGACATACAGAACAATTCAGGTGAATGGCCTCCCTAAATACCGCAGCTATAACAGAATGTCAGTCGACTAGCCTATAGCTGAGTGGCAATGGCACATACGAAGTATGATTAATACAGTGAAGAGAACTAGCATGAGTAAGAATACGATTCCATACTTGACGACCTCAAGAACCATAAAACTGACTGCTGGATACCAACAAGCGAAGAAAGGTGACTCACTGCTCGTCGCCGTTTTCTCTGCTGCCTGGTTGAGTATAATGGAACTAGCATCCGCAGTGAAGGGCGAAGCCAGACTGCAAGGCCGCAGATCAGCTGAATTGAACCGGGACTTGGGATACTTGGCTTACACAGAGCGGTTGTGTGTAAATAATCAACGTAAGGGATTAAAACCAGAGGTGCGAGCATAAAAAGCAAGAGATGGCCGAGCAAGAAGTCCGAGCTCCAATGGGAAAGCTCCACGATCTTGACGAAGAATTCGCGAAAAGGTTGAGTCACTACACCTGAACCGTTGTACGATTGCCCAGACCACCAAGCTCGGCTCGTCTCGTCGTGCTTGAATTCACGGGTCAAGAACGCCGTCACAATTTTGTAGAGCGCGCGATGAGTATGGATGATAGCAAGAAGCCCGATCGCAGCGTGCGGGACATCCCAGAGCTCTAAGAACCACTAAAACAAGTAGGAATCACGAATATGCACTGCACAGATAGGATTGTACCCACAAAGAACTCGAAGAAACCAATCATGCCCACGAGCCCCAGAACATGAGCGATAAATGCAATGATAGAGCCAAGTCTGTGAAACTCCGGTACCAACCTGAAGGACAAAAAGCCGAAGAAAAAAAGTACAAGAAGGACCATTGCATTCCACACAATAAGGCCCAAAGAAATAACGGCTAGCCGGACCAACGGACTTGTGTTTTGCTTTCCTGGCACTGCTGGGAATGACTTTACGAACAAGTACGCGATCACGAATAATATCGCCAGCGCAGTGGGGAAGATAATCTCGGAGAAAATGACGGCTTGCCAAGGTGCACGACGCTGGTCACCTGTCAATCTTTCAGAGGGATGACCCGACCTCTTCTTCTTATATCCAGTGATCAACAATCGAGAAAGGCGATGATAACCAATCCAGGAATTCGAATGCGCTCTGGAATTCCCCCGGGACATCCAGCGTAGATACTCCCTAACGATTGTGTAATCACTAGACTGTTAGAGAATAACAATCTAAAACTCAACGATCAACTCACCTATAGTCAATTACGAAGTCTGCGAATGAGAATTGATGAGGGTTGAAAATGAACGGAGAGAGACAAAGTGCCAACGCCGTGATCCAGATGTAAATCAAATGCGGAATCCAGAACGATAATGTGATATAAAGTAGCATGATCAGATTCCGCATCCCAGGATAAATGCTGGGAGCAGCAAACCGAGAGTAAAGTATTGGGAACGCTATACGTCCTGTTGCAAACCCACGGCCTGTCGCAATGTACCGCGCCCCACCAAAAGTGAGATTACTCAAGATTGCGTGGCTATATATTTTAGTAGATATGACCTCGAAAATGGGAGAAAAGAAGACGAGGTGTTTCGCCAAGCGGAGTATGGCACGTTGTATGCCCCGTTCAAGGAGTTCTGAAAAAAGTCAGTCATAGGTGTGCTCAAATACCTCAATTGCTGACCTTGCGCAAAGAAGGGAACAAATGCAATAGTGAACACCACAACGATACTATAGATTGCATCCTTGATCCAGTTGAACGTAGGCTTGAGATTGTAGCAGTCACCTTGATTCATGATGATATGTCCTTGGGCATCGAACCGGCAAAACGACAGCTGTGTATTGAGAGTTCCAAGGAAAACCACTAACATAAACAATGGTCAAGGTCAGAGCATGGTTTAGAGCATGTACTCACTGGTTATGGTCAGCACTTGGAGACACATGATAACCAAAACATTGTTGATGTAGAAGCCGGGATGGCCATAGTAGAATGTCAACAATCGGTCGATAGGCAGTTTCATGCCAAGGTGGTAATATTCTCGACTAAGGATCTGCTCGCCCATGCCACATCCTTTCTTCGTCTGAAAGTTGAGGATAGTGCCGAACCCGAGGTCACGACCCTTGCCGCACTGGTAGTACTCGGCATGTTTGATGTGTCCGCCACGCCCAAATGCAGTGATACCAGCATAGATATCTCCAGTTAGGTGAAGTGCTCTCTGGGCTTTCGATACACCTCCTCGCGTAGTCATGAAGATCCCATTGAAGAAATCCGGGTGGCCGCAATGCAGCTTCCCGCCGAGCCATGAGAGCGTACGTGCTTGAAGTGTTCTGAGTGTCTGCTCCTTGAGGGCTGCGAGGTCTCCAAGAACGCCAATGTTCTCCGAAAAGATGTACTCACGTGCGCCAACAATGGCAACAGGGGCCTTCTTCGAGTGTTGATGGTCCCATTGTGCGTAAGGATTCTCGTTCAAAACTGGATATTCTCCAAACTCTGCCAGAACGTTCCTTATCTTAAGGCACTCCTCCAAATAGTTGTCTTGGTTGGCGTCGATCAGCTGGAGATATTCACCGCGATAGAATATGATTGCGTGATTCAAATTGTCCGACTTCCCGTCACCTATAATGGGATTGCCCGGAAGCTCAATCCGAAACTTGGGCCTGCGTCTTCCAGTCTCGACATCAATGGGCGAGTGCCCATCAATCAGTGCAGAGTACAGACGGGATCCCTCACCATCCTTCCTCGGCGGCTCCTCCTCAAGGTACGCAATTTGAAGATCCGGGAACTGGGACAGAAGGTGTTCGGCATTCTCCTGCTCGGTTGGATTGAACTTCGAGTACCGTTGCATGGACACGATATACTTGAACTTGTGACGCGCCATCCTGTCCAGCTCGGCATCGAGCATGTTCGTGTCACTGGCGACCTTTTGCACAACATCCGAGTTCTCCACACGATAGAGCAACTTGATAGCTTTGCTGTAATTCATCATGCCAGCGACCGTACGGTAGAGAGTCTGTGAACGAAGTGATGCCCAAATACGTGTCCGAAGCATAAACTCTGGCGAAGAGCTCTTGAATCCCACGCAATATGCAGGAGGTTCACGCGGACGTGATGCCTGTTCGAGGATCGCCGAGTCGCGGGAAAAGCTATTCCATTCAAACTGATGAAGCACCTTGAGATACTCCAATATGGTAATGCGGGTGTTTTGATCTCCCTCCCTGATGATTTCGCGAAGAGTTAAAAGTATCTGTAACCAATTGTCAACATCTCTTTCAGAGTTCACAGAACAAACCGACCTTCTCGGAATAGTGAGGTGTAAGCACTGTAAATGTGGGCATAGCCTCAATAGGAAATGATGTTGAACCAGCTGTAGCCAACGATTGGGCGAAAAATGATAGCCGTCGCTCCGCCTCGCCTCCGTGCGGGAAAAACTCCCCTTTCCGTCTTCTGCCATTAGATGTAAAGAATGCAGGTGCATGCAGTGCACTGGTCGGGACATCACCGCCTGTGGTGACCTGATGATACAGTAACTTCTGCACATGTTCGATGGAGAGAAGGTGTTCGCGATACATCGAGATGACAATTGCATTCCATATATGTGAAATCTATGTTGAAGCAATATCAGTCTAAGTTGTGTGGAGCGAAATGCAGAAGTGGGTAGCCACACCTTGGACTGGACCTCCGTGTCCGATGTTGACAGGAGCTTTGAGTATATTCTTTGTGGTAGGCGCAGTAAAGTCTTCTTCCGAAGGGTACAGTTCGGCAGGCCCAGCATAAAAGACCGCGCTATACTAAACACCATGTTCCAGGATATGTACCACACATATGTATCGAGGAAGAACAGTACCAGGTCCGTCAAGTACATGAACGTCAATGTGAATATAGCCTGGTTTGAACACAGTGCAGTGCCGAAAATTCTGTCATTACATTTTTGGACCTTCATGCCAACCATGGCCTGAATCGGGTTATGTAGCGATAATACCAGAAAGAAATACGACTCTGTGAATTTGCACCCGAAGACAAGGAACCATAGCAGAAACGACGCGAGTCGTGAGCTGCGGTCGAGATCCAAAAAGCTTGCGGTAAACGTGGCACAAGCAGAGTTCTCCTGCGGCGTGCCTGCAACGTGACCACCGAACATCCGTCCTAAAGGCACGACACTGAATAGTAGTGTTGTGACGACAGAGATGCAGAACTGCACAATGCCCAGGATGAGCGGCACTGAGCTTGTTGTTGTCGGGCTGTCATGCAAAGCGATATATATCGTTGGTCCTGCATTGAGTGCAAGCATAACGCAGAGAAAGAGAAGCCGGCTCGTTAGATGCCATATGTTCCACGTTGCCCGAACATATGAGAGCTCGGTGAACGTTGAAAGGACCACTATGAAAGTCGCGACTGCACCCCCGAGTGCCGTCGCCGACCAGGTCATAGCAGCAGTCGGGCCCTTGGCACCTTTAAAGGTGTAGACTGCTGGCGAGTTATACGACATATAATACCAGTACATCGAGAAGTGGAGCACCCAAATACGATTGAAATTGACGAGAAGGTGGCCAAAGGATCGCCTTTCGTAGTATGTCTTGACGAACACCCGACTCCAGTCGATACGATCAAACACGCAAAACCGCCGACCTGGGGGTAAATCCATCAAACGGGTCTGCAAAACAAATAAGCAAGTTGCCCATCAACTCGAGTAATGTCACGTACCTTGTCCATTAAGACTATTCGTGCAATTCCCGCCGGATACCAAAATAGTTGGTTAACATCATCATACCCGATGATCTGATCATGGTCCTTTTCGCGCGTGATAAATTTGCCATCGACGATCTCATAGACTTGGTCTCTGACCATTCGGTACAATGGTTTAATCACGGTACGCAAATAAAGTCCTTCTGGCACTGGGTCGATCCGATTCTGGCATTTTGGCGAGCGGTAATAGTCATCCGCGCACTTGAAGATGAAACAAAGACACTCTGGACACAATCGGACCTGCGCCGCCTCACCCCAACAAAGTAAGAAGAGAGCAAGCTGTCGAAGGCGGTCGTGCTGGCTCATATTATTCATGCTCTGCTGCCATCTGTCCTGCGACTGGGCGAGCAATGTCTCTGAATTATCGCCCGTCAACCAATTCTGCTTCTCCGAAATGCGGGAGGGCAGCCCTGGGTCCTGCTCCTGCTCAGTGGCGTCGACGACATCCAATCGGGTAGCAAAGTACCATTTGCGGTAGTTAGCGTGCGGCCCGCCGATGTAGTCCGCATGGAGGGTGAGGAGTGCTTGGTCGGGCGTCATGCGTGACGCTCGGCTGTCAAGCTGTTGCATCACGAAATCATACTAGTGGGTAGAAGAGAGTAAAATATGTTAAACGAACGGATGTCAAGAACGAGAGAAGCCGGCAGTAAGCACCATATTTCTCATGGAATCGGACTGGAAACCAAATTTTTGCGTCAAGTCAAGAAAACAGTCTTCAATGTCTTCCTTCGAAAGCGGGATTCGACGACCCGCCAACCATGCAGGATAGGGTTCAAATGGTATGCCTTCGGTGTTGGATGGTGGTCTCAGCGGCTCGGACACGTCGATGCGCGATCTCATTCTGAGAGATTCGATGGAAGGCTCGTACGCCTGTGCTTGCCCTGCGGCCACGGGGTCTGTAGCGTCGGGTCGTGGCCTGGCTGTGAATGGTCGTGGTGAATTAGAATTAAGAAAATTCGATGGCGTGCGCTAAATGAAAGAACGGCGTTATCGCTCACAGTATGGGCCGTAACCGCCTCTTTCTTCAGGAAACACCTCGAAGGAGGGATTAACAGTGCTTCCGCTAATGTTCGAGCCATAAAACTCCCTGCTTTCGTACAGATCGCTGATATCAGACTCGTTGTCAGTGGATAACTGTGAAGATTCACGGCGGTAGAGCTGTGGCCGTCGAGGTTCAAACCATTGTGATGTGGGGACGGGGACGTCGATCGAACGAGATGAAGGTCCAGAGTCGCCTGGTATTGCATCCATGTCCAGTTAATGGTTGACTTGTAAGCGATCAAACTACCTTTGCCAATGGTAGAATAGAGCGCCTGCCAGTGGCGTAAACGACCAGTGAAAGTTTTAATTTTTGTACTCCGATGTCTCCGCCAGAAAAATTATCAGCTCATCTTGTTCTCAATTCAATTGTTGTGCTAGGTGGTTACGAGAGCTGCCGTAGGGAAGTTATTCCTTGATGGAAAGACCATGGAAAAGACGTGAAATATCTCTATTTGGTTCGGACGATGCAGGGAAACATCAACAAATCCGGCTGAAGTCCACGATCAAAGATTTGTAATTGCTACACCATACCCGGAATATGGCACACAGTCTTTCCCCGCAGTGCAGCCCCCTCAAACACTCCTACGATGCCTGCTTCAACGCCTGGTTCGAAGGTTACCTCCAACCCGCCGTCTCCCTCTCCTCCTCCTCCTCCTCCAGCACACCAGACCCCCACCAACGCGCAGCATACTCCAAACAAAAAGCAGAAGAATTCGATGCAAAGTGCGGAAAGATCTGGGAGAGCTATCGGGATTGTGTACAGGCGTGTCTCATCGTGTAATCTCCCTCTCGGATGTGCCGAACTGACGTGCTATGGTGAACCTTGGTTACTTAGAAAGCGGTCAAGGAAAAGGGCTTGGATGCGCTTTTACAACAAGCTAGGGAGGAAAATCCGTTGACCGAGGCTCCGCCTCCCCCAATACACAAGTCGTCCACGTCATCCTGACTCACTGCTCTCAAATACCTCTGTAGCCGTACACATATCATAGTATGTCGTTTACCCTTCTTCTAAGTACTACTCCAAAGTAACACCAATCCGCCAGGACACTCCAAATTCAGCTTTACGCGCATCATATGCATTTTTCCGTACCCTCCACTCACGTATTTCTCATGCCTCAGAAACACCTTCACCACATCTCATTAACTACCCATACTCGCATTGACATTGGACCACACCTACATCCTCTCCCGCCTCTTGAAGCCGCCCCTATCCATTCCCAAAAACACCTCCATCATCGCCCAGACCCCCCTCCCAACTCCCAGTGGTCCGTGCCGTCGTCACATAAAGAACGGGAGTGCATGCGGAGGCCGAGAGCCCAGGGGCCGTGTGGTCCAGGGCACAGCGGGAGGGCTACTGTGAACTTGGGTGCACAGGCGCTTATAGAAAGGCATGTAGAGGGGTCTGGTGCATGGCAAGAATGCGACAGACTCTCCGGTCAACTTCGATTACGCCAAGCGACATCCTGGGCTGAAATGACTCAGACTCGTCACCACAGTCGTGCCGTCCGTATACCACGCCCCAGGATTTCGGTACTGGACTACAACCGCCATATTATTGCCAGAGCCCTCCTGCTTTCGTTTATCCTGGCAGAGTCTGACCGTGAGCAACTACTAAGTTGGAAGTCCGGCACCGTGACTAGTACAGCTGGGGGTAAATGGTCTTTGTAAAAGTAAAAGGAGATTGTATGTCACACGGTGGACGGTGGTGATGAGTTACATGGTGGGTTGATCATGGCAGATTTCAGTAATAATAATGTAGTGTCCTGTGCTATAACTCCCCTCCTAGACTCGTAACCATTCCTTTCTACGACGAGGCAAGCTCTTCGATGTCACAACAACAACCTTTTTAGGATTAAGGTTTGACGGAAAGATGAATGCCGTCCGTTAATACCAACCGCGTTCGAACTCCGAAAGTCAAAATTGCCAGCGTCTGCAATGGCAGCGAAAAGTAAAGCAAGGTGCGGATTCCGCTCTCGAGGAAAGCTATCATGTTCATCGTCCCAACCCAGAACAATGGTCGTGCGCCTTATCTCTACGGCGCAAACAGGGTTCTTCTATACCAGGCAACGGCTTCGACAGGGCCCTAGGCTGTCTGCTGTAAAGTACGATCCGAAAGGTGAGTTGTGTCTTCCCTCTCTCATGGGTTGCGGATTCTTGAACTTTGTTCATAGTGGGACAAAGGGTGCTGTTCGTAGAGAGCAGGAAAACCAAGAAAGGATAATCTGGATTCTGTGAGAGGAAACATGCCACGACTTGCCGCCGAATACTACTAGGGAATCTAATGACAAATAAACGCTTCCTCCGTCTTGGTACCACCCGTGTCACCGTTAAGCAAAGACATACAATTTGGATGAAATGATGTTCGGTTGTAATCACAACGTGAGCTTCCAGTACGTTGGTCGTCTCAAATTCCTTGTCTCGTCCCGGTGCAACGCTCACCCAAAAAGTCACATGGGACTGTATGCGTGCTCCTTTACTGACCAACTTGCAATTTGATTGACATCCTGAGCCGTCCCGTCAGACAACAACTATGGCCAATCACCGAAAACCGAGGTATCCAGGTCTTGGATCTGTCCTAACGTTCATTCTTCACCCGACATCCAGAAGCACACAAAGTAAGTATTCATATTCCTTGATGAGAGCTGTCGTGCTCGTCCTGGGTAACCAGATCGTGTGGAGGTCCCGGACACCCACGATATTGATAAGCCACGCCAATTACCAATCTATTATTTCTCAGTGTTCATTTGAATACCTGCTAGAAGTCCTCAGATTCAACCTTTTTTCCTTGACAAGTCGCAAACCAATAAGCACGAGGTACGTACATACAAACGTCGGTACTGCTGCTGCGTCCATGCTTTAGAATCCTCCCCGAATAAAGAATGACGGCATCATGATTGTCATAGTGATGACGGTACCCGTTTAAGTACTCGCATAACTATATAATTATCAAGCGATTGAACACATGTACATGAACAATAGCTCAACCGTGACAAAAGGCACAAAACATTCCTTTGTTCTTCCTTGCAGGCTGTTGCAGCGATTCGGATTTAACAGTGAATTGGAACACCGCCACGCCACTCGAGGATCATGATAAAGGTCCCCTTCGAATTCGCAGTACGTGTCTTCACCAGAGCATCCACCTCAAAACCGAAGACGCCTCACAATTCAATCAATGTCCCCTACGCTAGCCTACAGAATCGACGAGCTCGCAAAGCAAGCCACGCTCGGGGATTTCAAACTTTTCATCTTATTTGTCCTCATCACGGCGTACGTGATGTATGGATTCCACCACATCAAGTCTAAGATCGCAAACAACGACAACGCAATTGAATGGCACAGCAGAGACACGGACAACCTCGAATGTACAGTGGCCGCATTAAACAGGGATGTTAGGGAGTTGAGGAGAGACATAGGAAGGTTATCCAATGAATTACATGCTGTGCAAAATAACGTGAATTTTCCGTCCTTTAGTATGCCTGGATTTGGCGTAGCTGATTTGTTTGATATTGAGGACAGGCGCTGAGGACAGTCAGAGGGGGCGTCTGTCGGATGGGGCTTGGTCGGAGTAACTCGGGGTTCGCTGATGAATGAGGATGGTGGGCTCTTGGGACTGAGGTGGTTGGGTTTGACGAGTTGGCGCTTGAGGTTGACGATAGTCCGGTAAAATCCT
>Ga0210383_10001885_pt1 | contig 19111 bp, 15 predicted proteins | sample IncBWC14OmetaG_FD_160072 | JGI IMG/M metagenome (GOLD analysis project Ga0210383, IMG submission 160072) | Forest soil microbial communities from Barre Woods Harvard Forest LTER site, Petersham, Massachusetts, United States - Inc-BW-C-14-O ...
CAGCGTGACATTCACGCCGACGGCCGGCGGGGCTCGCGCTGCGTCCGTGACGCTGACGGATGGCGCTGTGGGCAGTCCGCAAAATGTGACATTGAGCGGGACGGGAGAGGATTTTACGCTCACGGTGACAACGCCTACGCAGACGATTGCGGCTGGCGCGACGGCGAATATTCAGATTGCCGTTACGCCGCAGGGTGGATTCACCGGTCTCATTACCCTAACGTGCAGCGGGGCCCCGTCAGGTTCGACGTGCAGCGTGATGCCGACCTCGTTTACTCCAACTGCGTCGCCGACGAACGTGACAGTTTCGCTCGTGACGACCGCACAGCTATTTAATCCTCCATCGTTCCTGCCGCCAGCGATCGCAGCGCCCCAGCTTGTGACGCGAATGGCCGCTTATCCGCTGCCGCTTTGCGTGCTGATTTGCGCGATGATGCTGCTGGCATTGGGAGTGGGCGGAAGGCGCGGCACTTCATTCGAGCAGCTGCGAACGGCCCGGATTGCGGTGATATTCGCAACCTTATTCCTGGCCGGCGTGTTTGGGCTGGCGGGATGCGGCAGCAGCAGCGCGGGAAGCGGTGTCTCGAAAGGCAGCCATACTTTGACGATGACGGCCTCGTCCGGGCAGCTTGCGCACAACGCGACGATGACGGTGATCGTTCAGTAAGCCGACGAAGTCAGTGCGGACACGCCTCCCGCTATGATCGTATAGCGGGAGGTGTTTTTTATATGAACAGTGTTGGCAGCAGCCAGCCTCACAGGCTGAAGCACGTGCTACCAAACCCCCGTTGAGAATGGTCAGTAGCACAGGCCTTCAGCCTGTGACTCGCAGTGTTGCCCGCAGCAATGGGGCTTCTCGGATTGGAAGGTACTGACGCCTCCATCGTTTTAGGCTTACGTCGAAAAATCAACGAATTGCCTCGCCGCGTTCGCGTGACCCGCTTCCGCATTCAAGATTGCGCTGGTTATTTCAATCCTCCTGATTTTCAGGCTTGTGCGCATCTAAACTCGCAAGGATAGAAATCCAGATAACCCGCCGTACAATGGACCGGCGCCAGTGCGATCGGTGCTGCTGGCGCGCGCGAAGGATTTTGGCGAGGCTGCGCGAGGAACACGGGGTGGACCGCGAAATGAAACGTATCGCGAAACGCGACGGGAGATACGGGGTGAAGTCCCAGGCATGACGGCAAATCACAGACAGTTCGCGGCGGTGCGCGTGCTGGTTTTCGATCTCGACGGGACGCTGATCGATTCAAAACTCGATCTGGCGCATTCGGTGAATGCGGCGCTCGAGCACATGAAGCGCGAGCCGCTCACGCACGAGACAATTTATAGCTACGTTGGAAACGGAGCGCCAATGCTGGTGAAACGCGCGCTGGGAGAAGGCGCGACCGAAGCGGAAGCTGACGCGGGGCTTGCGTATTTCCTGAGCTACTATCGCGCGCACATGCTCGACAATACCGTGCCCTATCCGGGAGTGCGAGAGGGCCTCAAACTTCTTGAAAAACATCCGATGGCAGTGCTCACGAACAAGCCGGTGCATTTCAGCCGCGCAATCCTGGACGGGCTTGGGCTGCTGCGTTATTTCCGTTTCGTTTACGGGGGGAACAGCTTCGAGAAAAAGAAACCGCATCCGATGGGGATGGAAACTTTATTGCGCGAAATGAAGGCCGCGCCGCGCGAAGCGATGATCGTAGGCGACTCGGATGTGGATGTGCGGACGGCGCGAAATGCGGGGACGTTTGCTTGCGGCGTGAGTTATGGACTCGGCATGGAGGGCATGCGAGCGCATCCGCCGGATTTAATGCTCGATAGCTTGGTGGAACTGCCGCGACATTTAAATGGAAGTGCGAAGGAGTAGCGGTGGCGGGGAAAGCTCCGCCCCACGCAGGTACGGCGGTCGCCGGCTACGCGGTGGCGCCGGATTTTGTGTCTGAGCGAAACGACTCGATCGCGGCCGGCTCGTCCTTGTGAATATCGAGGACCTTGTGCAGCGGGGTCCCAACGAGCAGATCGTGAATTCTCTTCGTCAGACTCGCTAGTTTAAACTTCCCACCAGTCTTGTTGACGGCAGTGTGGGTTCGTACCAATTCTCCGATGCCGGCGCTATCAAGATGATCGAGATCGGTGCAGTTCAGGATGATCCGGGTATTTCCCTGGCTCACGAGAGTTGTAACAACTTCGCGTAGCATGACGTTGCCCTCGCCCAGGGTGACGCGGCCAACGACGTCAATGATCGTGATTTCATTGACCTGGCGGGGAGTCATCCGCAATTTCCTCGAGAGTCCACTGGGCACAGCAGGCGCCGCGCTATCCAGGACGCTGCAGGCTGCGGCTGCGACTTGCTGCGACTCGGTGCGGACCACAATCACGGACCGCCCCTGCTTCAAGACCTCGATGAGTATGGCAGCGTCTTCCGACTTTTCAGCGGAGGTGGGTTCGGGCACGCTGTCATCGTGCGCAATCGCTTTCGCAGCGGCGGAGCCGGTGCGGGCGCCAAGAAAGCCGAACAAAGCAGTGGCGCCAACGCCCAAAGCGTACACTTGTCCCACGCCGGGAACGAGGGCCAACGCGATAGCCGCCGCGCCAGCCGCCATGCCGACCGTTCCACCCAGGAAGCCGCCGGCGAAACCGCCGACTTCTTTCGCGAAACCAGCCGCGTCACTCTCAGAACGCGTAAGGAAAACAATCGCTTCCTGTGGCACCTTCTTTGCAATCAGGTCCTTTACGGCTTGTTCCGCGCGATCGCGTGATTCGTATACGCCTATTGCGGTCTCCATGGATGCTCCTCGTCGAGCGCATGGGTGCAGTGCGGGAAAGAAGGAGGGTCCAGCAGGTCTGAAGGTAATCCACGTCGCTGGGCCCCGCGCCACAAACAAACACACCCTAGCACACGAATCGGTGGAGTATTAGTCTAGAAATTGAAGCTGTCAAACGGCCAAAAGTTATGAAACCGAGCCTAACTTTTTGTATAGGCGTGGGAGTACCAGGCCCAAGTGAGCTTCAGGCCTTCTTCGAAATGAACGAGGGGTTGGAAGCCGAGGATTTTGCGCGCGAGGGAGATATCGGCTTGTGAATCGCGAATGTCGCCCGTGCGCGGGGGATCGTACTTCGGGTGGATTTTCTTGCCGGTGATTTTTTCGAGGATTTTCACGACTTGATTCAACGTGATGCGGGCACCTGTGCCGCCGTTGAAGACTTTTCCGGAAGCGTCTTTCGCATCACAGGCACGGAGAGTCTCGTCGACTACGTTGTCGATGTAGGTGAAATCGCGCGTCTGTTCGCCATTGCCATAGATTACGGGAGGTTCGCCGTTGATCACGGCGAGCATGAAACGAGAAAGGACGCCGGAATATTGCGAGGTGGGATCCTGGCGCGGGCCGAAGACGTTGAAGTAGCGAATCGAGGCATTTTCTAACCCGTACGTGCGCCCGAAGGCTTGGGCGTAAAGTTCGCCGACATATTTGGTCACGCCGTATGGCGAGATCGGCTCCGGTGGCATGGATTCTATTTTCGGCAGAGTCGGCGTTTCGCCGTATGCAGATGAGGAAGCGGCGTAGACGAAGCGGCGGACTTTTGCGTCGCGGGCAGCGACAAGGACGTTTAGAGTGCCATCGATATTGACGAGATTGGTTTCGAGGGGATCTTTCACCGAGCGAGGAACGGAAGTGCGCGCTGCGAGATGAATGACGTAGTCGGCGCCCTTGATTGCGGATTGGACAGCGGCGAGGTCCGTAATGCTGCCGAGGTGGACATCAATTCTATCGCGGATGGCAGCGAGATTTGAGGCTTTACCTGCCGAAAGATCGTCGAGCACAATCACATCTTGATTCCGCCGGACAAGTTCATCGACGATGTTCGAACCGATGAAGCCGGCACCGCCGGTTACGAGATAACGCATTCGAGAGATGCTCCAGTCATCGCGGAATCGATGAAGCAACGATACGATTGAGCAGGGCGAGTTGCAAGCCAATGGCGCAACATCTTTGGCCGTGGCCAACTCTAATAGAGAGTGATGATTTTGAGCAGCAATTTAATTCGCTCGAAAATGTTCCTTGCGAGTGCTCTGCTTTTGGGTGCTTGGGCCGGGGCCGCAGGTGGCGGTGGGGTAGGAGCTACCGCCGGCGGCGTTCAGTCTGCCGTTCGGAGGACGAGCGAACCAGGTGGTACGGCGAGTGAAGTGGTGATGCCATTCCGTATCGGCGAGAAACTCGAGTATCGAGTGGCGTGGGCGAATCTTGCAAATGCTGGGTTGTTGGAGCTGAGTGTGCCGGAACGCCGCGATCTACTGGGATGGGGGACGTGGCATTTTCGCGCGACAGCGCATACGTCAAGTTTGATGCGGGCGCTGATGGCGGTGGACGACCAGTTTGATTCGTATAGCGATACGGCAACGCTCGAGAGCCGGCAGTATGAAACGTATTTGAACGAAATGGGGACGAAGCAGAATCAGATTTTGCATTTTCTGCCCCAGGGACAGGCGGCGCGCGGAAACTTTGCGGGAATCGTGGTGGCGGCGGGGACGCGCGATCCGCTGGGAGCGTCTTACGTATTACGCGGAGTGGATTGGCAACGTATTAAGGAATTTAGAATGCCGGTGTTCGACGGACAAGATTTGTACGAATTGCGAGCGCGGCTCGACGCGCCGAGCGAGACCGTGGCTGTGGATGCAGGGAACTTCGATGCTGCGAAGATTTCGATTCATCTGTTCCAGCGCGAGAGGGAGGTGAGCGGAATGAATTTTTTCGCTTGGCTGGCGAATGATTCGAGGCATACGCCTGTGTTGCTGGAGGCCGAAATGCCGCTGGGAAAGTTTCGGGTGGAGTTGGTTTCCGCCCTGCAGTAGGAGTCGGTTTACGAACTTTCTAGCAAGTCCGTTTTCGGGGAGTTTAGTTTTCGGGGACGACCCAATCGTCTGGCGGGAAATCGATTTGCCAGAAGCGCGCGGAGGGCTTAACGAATTCGACGCCCATCTGCGTCTTCCCTGCCTGCGAGGTGCCGACGTGAACGACGCGACAATCGAGGGATTGGTGCGTTGCGTTGTTCGAAAGCGTGATGGTCTGTCCGGCTGTAACGTGTGCGGCCAGCGAAATAAGGGCGCCATGGGCATTCACAACGAGGGTTCGGGTATCTTCATTAAACTCTTTACTTTCAGTAGTTTTACCGCTCACATGGATGGGGACGCTGAGTAGCACGCGCATACTGCGGCGACGGCCCGGATCGGGAGTCCAACTTTTTTTCGGGTCTGCAGGGGTTCCCATTTTCCCAAACATAGCGTTATGGAACGCCGTGGGCAATGGGACTATCCGGCTATAGAGGTTGTTCAGTAAACAGGGCGAATCGATCGCGGTGTCCTGGCCTTCCGGGAGGTTGGGCTAGCAGTTGACAATTTTTTCGCGATTTTCTTTTACGCGCCGAGTGGCGTTGCGAGTATCGACGATGAGTTTTGCGTTCCGCGTGATCGCGTCGTAGTCGTAGCTGGTATGGTCGGTAGCGATCAAGACACAGTCGTAGCTTGCGACGTGTTCTGGAGAGATATCTACCGAATGCATGTTTGAAAAATCGTAGTGGCGCATTTTGTGGAGCTTTGGAAAAAAGGGATCGTTGTAATCGATTTTGGCGCCGCGTTCCGTGAGCAACTCGAGGAGCTTGAGCGAGGGCGATTCGCGGAGATCGTCGACATCTTTTTTATAGGCCATGCCGAGCAGGAGAATTTTGGAGCCCTTGATGGAGCGTTGGCGTTCGTTGAGAGCCGCGGCAACTGCATCGACGACGTGATAGGGCATCGCCGTGTTTACTTCGCCCGCGAGTTCAATAAAGCGCGTGGCGAAATCGTATTCGCGAGCTTTCCACGAAAGATAATACGGGTCGACGGGGATGCAGTGGCCGCCGAGGCCCGGTCCGGGATAGAACGGCATGAAGCCGAATGGTTTGGTGGCGGCGCTGTCGATGATTTCGAAAATATCGAGATCCATGCGTAGGCAGAGTTGCTTGAGTTCGTTCACGAGGGCGATATTCACGCAGCGAAAAATATTCTCGAGCAGCTTGACCATTTCTGCGGCGCGCGTGGAGCTGACGGGAATTACTTTCGAGACAATTTGGGCGTACATTCCGGCAGCGGCGCGGCCGCTCGGAGGATTCACCCCGCCGACGACTTTTGGAATCTGCGCGAGTCCGAATTGTTTGTTGCCGGGATCTTCGCGCTCGGGGGAAAAGGCGAGATAGAAATCCGTGTGGATGTTTTCGCTTTCTTCGCCGTGAGCGATCGTGCAGTGCAAGCCGCCTTTCTCTAGGATCGGTAGGACGAGCTCTTCGGTAGTGCCGGGGTAGGTCGTGCTTTCGAGAACGACGAGCTGGCTGCGTTGGAGATTCGGAGCGATGGCGAGCGCCGTTTGTTCGACATAGCTGAGATCGGGCTCGCGGCGCTCGTCGAGTGGAGTAGGAACGCAGATCAGAATGGCATCCACGTCGCGCAACCGCGTGAAGTCGGAAGTAGCGTCGAAATGTTTTGCATCGACGTGCGCTTTGATTTTTTCCGCGGGAATATGCTGAATGTAGGACTGGCCGGCGTTCAGATTATCGATCTTGGATTTATCGAGGTCGAAGCCCGTAACTCGCTGGCCGACGTCTGCAAATCGGAGTGCGAGAGGAAGTCCCACGTAGCCGCAGCCGATGATGCCAATTTTGATGTCCTTGCCCGCAAAAAATTCCGGTTTCCGCAACACGCTTACGCTCCTTGCGACTGCTTCAGTTGGCAGAAATGAGAAATGTAAGAACTCGAATCATTCATCATAGCAAGAGTCGAAAGGGCAACAAAGGCGGGCGGCAATGAATAGCTCTCAAGTGTTGCTGCGTTGTCATCAGTAACGGGCTGCGCTATTCTCGGTTGCAATGATCGACATTCATTGCCACATCCTTCCGGGCCTCGATGACGGAGCAAAAACGCTTGAGATGGCGGCTGCCATGGCGGAAATGGCAATCGAAGACGGAATCACGCATGTAATCGGGACTCCCCATGCGCATCCGGAATTTACTTTTGAAACCGCGGCAATCGACGAGCGCTGCGCCGAATTACAAAGGATGTTCGAAGGCCGGTTGGTTCTGGCGACCGGGCGCGATTTTCATCTGAGCTATGAAAACCTTTCGGACATCCGGTTGAACCCCGCTCGCTATACACTCAATCAAAAGAATTATCTGCTCGTGGAGTTCGCGGATTATTCGATTCCGCCTTCGCTCGACCAGGCGCTTCACACGTTGCAGCTCGCGGGACTGAATCCCATTGTGACGCATCCGGAGCGAAATCCACTGATTCGGGCGCAACCTGATCGGCTGTTCAAGTGGTTGCAGCAGGGATGTTATGCGCAGGTGACGGCGCAATCGTTAATGGGGCAGTTCGGGAGGTCAGCGCAGGAAACTTCGCAGGAGTGGCTTGCAGCGGGAGGAGTGCATTTTATCGCGAGCGACGCGCACAACATCACGACGCGGCCACTGCGTTTGAAGGATACGTACGAATGGGTTTCGAAAACGCACGGTGAGCATGTGGCTCAAGCATTGATGACGGACAATCCGCTCGCAGTATTCGAGGGGCGGCCTCTGCCGTTTGTGCCGGAGCCCGACGCGGAACGGGCTCGCGGCGATTCCGACTCGCGGGGTTCTCGAGGCTCGGGCCGCAAGAAACGCTTTTGGTTTTTCTGAGGATTTCGAAGCTCGCGGCATCCTCTTGGCTTTCTAGTTGCCTGTTAGTCGGAAATCGCCTTGTCGAGTAAACGGGAAATATCCGCTTCACTTACCTCGCCCGCGGTGTCGTACACCGCCTTGCCCATTTTGTCGAGAATCACGACGTGCGGGATCGAACCTGTGTAGTGGCTCTTTACGAGTTCTTCCTGACCGGGCGACAGAGGCTGGTCGAGGTCGATGATGACGAAATTCACTCGACCGCGATATTTTTCGTAGAGTGCGACTGTGCGGCGAGCCTGACGCTTCGAGTTGTAACAGCCCTGACCGTACATGAGGACGTAATTAACGCGATGGGCATCGGCCCCCTGTTCCATTCGATCGCCGGTGATCAGCGGACCGTCGTTGCTGTCGCTGGAGTAGTCGAGCTTCGGATTGATCTTTAGATTCTCGCCGGCGCGGGAGAGCGGCGCGAGAACGAATAAGACCAAAGCGGCAATCAATATTCGCATGGACACTCCTCAGCTCTTTGTACGCACAGTCGGTCCGTTTGGATTGCGACAGCGCGATTGAAAGTGGCTACGTAACAGGGTGTCGATCAGGAAAATAGCTCTAGAATTTCTTCGTAACGCTTGAAAGGTGGAATCAAGTAGGCGCCTGCGATTCCTTCGCTGCGCGCGGTGCGAGCCCAATCGAGCATCTTGCGGGCGAGCAGGAAGCCTCTAGCTCGCGCTGCGTCTCCGGCTGCTTCCATTTCTTTGAGCGTGCATTCGGGGATTACGATCCCGGGAACTTCATTGTTCAGCCGTAGAGCCTGTTTGTAACTCGTGAGCGGCCAAAGGCCTACAAGCACGGGGACCGGCGATTTACCGCCGAGGCGCTTCAAGAATTTTTGCCAGTGCTCGGGGTCGAAAATCGGCTGCGTCATCGCGAAATGCGCGCCTGCTTCGATTTTTTGTTCAAATCGGCGCAGCTCTTCGTCAATATCTTCTGCAACGGGATTCACAGCGACACCGATCGTGAAATTTGTTGCGCCGCCCAGCGCTTTGCCTGCCCAGTCCGTACCTTGATTGAGCCGCGCGAGAACCTTCACGAGACCGATCGAATCGACTTCGTAAACGCCGCTCGTTTCCGGATGATCGCCGAGCGACGGAGGATCGCCCGTGATTGCAAGAATATTGCGAACCCCGCCGACGGCCCACGCGCCGAGCAACATTGCCTGGAGACCGATGATATTGGCATCGCGCGTGGTGAGATGAGGAATCGTTTCAAATCCGTGCGCTTCGAGAGCGCCCGCAAGGACGAGAGCGTCCATGCCAACCCGCGCGAGCGTGCCACTGTTGATGTCGACGGAGTCGACTTGGCCGTTCGCCATCACGCGGCCGACTTGTTCGACGATCCGATCGATCGTGACACCCTTCGGCGGGTCGATTTCTACGGAGATCGCAAATTCTCTGGCTTGCAGCTTTCGCCAGAGCTTGCTTTCAGGCTCACGCGTTTTGAGGCGCTTCGTACGCTCCTCGGGCTCGAGAACTTCGACTGAGCTGGCCGATTTTCCGTCGCTGCCCACTTTGTGTGGGCGCAATTTTTTCACCGACTCGACCATTGCTCGAATGTGTTCTGGCGTAGTACCGCAGCATCCACCGAGGAGACGCACGCCAAGTTCTGCGGCTTCCTGCGCAAAGAGCGCAAAATACTCGGGCGAAGATTTCGGGTAGACGATTCGGTCGCCGATGCGTTTTGGGAAACCAGCATTGGGCATGGCCGAGAGCGGCATCGAAATTCCGTTGAGATCGCGAAGTACCGGCAGCAGGTATTGCGGGCCAACGGTGCAGTTGGCGCCCACGGCCTGAACATTTTTCTGTTTCAGTTTTTCCCAGGTGTCGTGCGGCCGCAGACCGCCGACCGTGGAGCCTTCTTCGGAATACGTCATCTCGGCGACGATGGGGATATTGGAGAAGGAACGAATCGCGTCGATCGCGATGAGAAGTTCATCGAGATCGCTAAAGGTTTCGACGAGGAAGAGGTCTACGCCGCGTTCTTCCAGAGCGCCCGCTTGCTCTTTGAAAATCGCAAAGATTTGATCGTGCGGCAGGTCGCGAACATTGCGAACAATGCCAAGCGGGCCAATGGAACCTGCAATAAGGACTTCGTGCTTTGCAGCTTCGCGCGCTTCGCGGGCAATTTTGACGCCGCGCTGATTCAACTCGGCGACGCGGTCGGCCATTCCGAGTTGCGTGAGTTTGTGTCGATTCGCACCGAACGTGTTGGTTTCGATCAGCTGAGCGCCAGCTTCGATATAAGTTTGGTGCACGTGGAAAACCAGTTCGGCGTTGGATGAGTTCAACTCATCGACGCAACGCTGCGGGCCTGCGGATTCGTAGAGTAGCGAGCCCATCGCGCCGTCGGCGACGACAATGGAGTGTTTGAGGCGGTCGTTGAAATCTTCGATTCGCATTATGAGTTTTGGTTAGATGTGCGCCGCTGACAGTGCGATGCAATCCTCGATTGTAGCATCCGGGTGAAGTTCGACCACGTTCTGGGTTGTGTGGCGAATCGGAATTGGCGAAATGCTTACGACGAGATGAGGTGCTCATCGTGGCTACCGGTCTGATTGCTTGGAGTCAGTTGGTGGTGGAGGCATTCGGTCTATCTTGTGCCAGCAATCGTAGAGGAACTGCCAGTGCTCTTCGGGGCCGCCTTTGCGCTCAACTGTTGCGGCGCGCTTCAGGTCGTCGGTATAGCGAATCGTGAAATCGGCGGGAGTGTTTGTGGTGCGAGCGAGCCAGTTGCGTCCTTCTTCTTCTGAGTGGATCTCGGTGGGATTAATCCCGGAATGCGTCGCAGGCTCCACGCTTGTGAGGTGTTCGAGCAGACATGCTTCGGTAGCTTCGCAACAGAGCTTCTTGGCGGAGGAGGGCGTCGTGCTTCGCCGGTCAAGGTTTGTAATTAGGCGGTTGAGTACTTCGATTTGATCGGCGGGGGCGGGAAGCGTGCTCCAGTATCGAAACAGCGGAAGCGCGGCGGGATCATAAAGGTTCGCGATAATCCAGTAGTTCTGGGCGCGCTGCGGGTGCGCATTGAAAATGCGCAAGAGTCGGATCGTATCGTCGCCTGAAACGAGGCCGGCGAGGTTGTAGAGCATGTGATTGAAGACCCAGGGATCTTTCGGACGCGCGCCTGCTTCGAGCCATGTGAGCAGCGCGTTTAAATCTTCTTCGTCCATGCCCGGATCCTTTATCAGATTTGCTTTGATCGGCCGGGACATCGGCATCGACTCGGGAAATTCCATTAAGACAAGGATGTTTGCGGGAATCCAGATATCCCAGTAATCGCGATAGACGTGGTCCTGCCGGGTTTGCAGATTGCCATCCAGCAGCTCCCACTGAATGTACTGCGAGGGCTCCGTCTTCAGAAGTTCGAGAGCAGCAGGAGCGAACTTGCGGCCGAAACGGCCCCACGCGTTGATGATAATCTGATGGCGTTCCCAGGCGTTGGAAGTTTGACGCGCGAGGTGAGTCCAGTAGTTGACGGTTTTGCTTGAACGCAGCGCGAGAGACTTGAGCGCAATGACGTGCTCCATCATTTCGCAGCCGGACGTATTCGTGTGAACGATTGTCTCGAGCGCTTGCAGCTCGGCTTCTTCTTTGTTGGGATCGATGTTCGGCGCGAAAAAACCGAGCCAGTAAGTGGCCATTGCGGCGCGCTGATTGCAGCCGGTCTGGACAATCGTGCGCAGGTTGTCGCGCGTACGGTCAGAGGGCGGCACCAGATTCCAACGGTCGTGCATTTCGAAAAGGACCGGATAATCTTCGTCGGCGATTGCATTCTGCGCGAGATTGCTTTCCTGCCCGCTCTCCCCATATTTCTGAATCAGACCCACGGCGCGCGGAGTGCCGACATTGCGGAGAGCAGAAAGTACGACGGCCTGCTTGTACTTGCTGCCAGTAAGCAGATGTTTTTCGAGAATATCGGTGGCGCGCTCCCGATTTCCGCTCATCACCATTGCGTAAACCATGGTGAACACAGTCTCTTTTCCGCGAAACTCGGGAAGCGCGGGAAGCGTCGGGAAGGCGTTGCTATCGCGAATGAGATTATTCAGAACGCTGTCGAGAAGTTCGTCGTAGGGGACGAGCTTAGGATTGTCCTGTTGCAGAACGAGGAGAGCGGAGCGAGCGAGAATGTTGTCAATGTACTTGCTATTTGGATTTTCGGCGATGCGATTAATTTCGCCGACGGTGATGTCTTGCGGGACGCCGATTTGGATCGTGCGAAGCAGGCGGCGCTCGAGCGGTTCGCGTCCAGAGGCGGCTTGAACGGATGGCGCGAAGATGGACAAAAAAACGAAGACGACAAGCGGCAGCGACGATAGCTGGGAGCCCGGCCGGCGAACCGGTGGGCGATGCTTCAAGGTTTCTCGTCCTGCGGAATGCGATAGGTCGCTGCGACGGAGCCGCTGAAATGAACGGTGATATTGCCGAGCAGGTCTTTTGAGGGGTTGTGGGGCGAGCCTCGGAATGAATTTAACAGCCAGTAGTTGGCGGCAACTCCGGGCATCAAGACTTGTTCATCGGAGCGGGCATTGAAAGATAAATTCTCAAGATCCTGAGGCGGATCGGCGGTCTTGCAGGCATCTTTTGGGGCGGTGGTGGAACACCATGTTTTCCAGGCGTCGGCAACGCAGCGCTGCTCCATAGCGTGCGCGAACAAATCGACATCGCTGACGCGATAGAGCACAGCTTCTTCGCGGTGCCCATTGGCGGAGAGGACGGTTTCGCCAAAGCGATCGAGGCCGAGCTCGAGCAGGCGCTGGAGAATCGCATCGATGGGCGCGGACACAGGCAACTCGACGTGAAGACGCTGGATGATTTCGAATGGCTGCCCGGTATCCGAGGAGCCATTGGGAGCTGGATTTTTCAGGGTGCGGACGCGCTCGAGCAGGACGAGTTTGCCGTGATTGTCGTCGACATACTTTGTGATTGCGGCGATCTGCTTATCGAGGTCGGCGGAGGTGTCGAGCGGTTGGAGGCCTTGCAAGGCGACGCCACCAGCGATGATGGCGACCAAGGGCGCGATTTCGCCCGTGCAGGAGCCGAAAAGCTGCGCGGGGAGGGATCCGCGGGGCACGATTCGAGCGGAGGTAAGGCCGCGAACGGCGACGGCGGGCGTCGAAGATGCGTCGGAGGGAAACTGTTCTTGCGCGCTGGCGGCTGATGCAGCACAGATAACAGCTATTGCCAGTAGAGCGAGGCGGGATCGCTGCATAGAGTTGTTGTACTTCCGGTTGGTTGCGGTGTCAACGCGGGTGGAAGTTGGAGGTGAGTGATTGGTAATTCGTGCGGCGGCGAACCAGGGCCTACGACGAGCACGGTCCGTCACAGCGGGCACGGAATGCCGTGCCCCTACTGACTGAGGCACAGAGGCTAACGAGATTGGGAGACGAGGCCTGAAATTGTGTCCATCAGATCGAATTTTGTCAGGACTTCGAGCTTGCCATTTGGCATTTCGACGAACACGGCCGGGCTATCGTGGCTGAGGATGTGAGTGATTCGTTCGACGGGGGCTGTGGCCGGGACTTGCGGTAATGCCGCGCCCATCACTTCGCGGATTACTAGTTTGCGCAGATCTTTTCCTTGCAGCGCGAGATTGAGTATCTGGTCTTCGAAGACTGTGCCGATGGAATGATTGTCGTCTTCGAGGACCGGCAGCTGCGAGATGTCCTCTTTTTGCATCGTCTGCAGGGCATGGAAGACGGTTTGATACGGGCGGACGACGATTAAGTCGCGCGCTTTTCCGTTTTGATGTTTCACGCGAATCACGTCGGCGGCGGAGATTGCGACTTCGGCATCCACGTAACCGTGCTCGCGCATCCAGCCGTCGTTGTAAATTTTGCTGAGGTAACGATTGCCGGAGTCGGGCAGGAACGCGACGATGAAGTCGTCTTTCTTGCCGCCTTTTGCGAGGCGCAACGCGCCTGAAACGCAGCCGCCGCCTGAACCACCGGTGAAAATTCCTTCCTGCTTCGCGAGGCGGCGAGCCCAGACGAAACACTCTTCGTCATTAACCTGGAGAACGTCGTCGACAATCTTCAGGTTCATCGTGCCGGGAAAGAAATCTTCGCCAATGCCTTCGACAACGTATGTGGTGGCTTTGCCGACCTTGCTGCTCTTCACGAAATCGTAGTAGAGCGAGCCGATGGGATCAACGCCGACGATTTTGACGTTTGGATTTTTTTCTTTCAGGTAACGCCCGACGCCGCTGATAGTTCCGCCGGTCCCCATTCCGCAAACGAAGTGCGTGATTCTGCCTTCGGTATCGTCCCAAATTTCCGGGCCCGTGGTTTCGTAGTGGGCCTGCGGGTTCATCGGATTTTCATACTGATTCGGATAGTAGGAGTTGGGGATCTCGCGCGCGAGTTTTTTTGCGATGGAGTAGTAGCTGCGCGGATCTTCAGGTTCGACGGCGGTGGGGCAAACGATTACTTCGGCGCCAAAAGCTTTGAGCGCGTCCACTTTTTCGCGGGACTGCTTGTCGTTGATCGTGAAGACTACTTTGTAGCCACGCGTGACAGCTACGAGCGCGAGGCCCATCCCGGTGTTTCCTGATGTTCCTTCGATAATTGTGCCGCCCGGTTTGAGGACGCCTCGGCGCTCAGCATCGTCGATCATCCACTTAGCGATGCGATCCTTCACAGAGCCGCCGGGATTCAGATAGTCGGCTTTAACGTAAATTTGCGGCTCGAGATTTTTCGTAAGCCGATTCAATCGGATCAAGGGCGTGTGGCCCATGGCTTCGAGAATATTGTTGCACTTCATGTGCGGGCTTTTCTCCTGCAGGCGATTGGACGACTAAGCTTAGAGAGTTCGCAAAAATCTGTCCAGCGGCAGTTTCCGGATGTGTTCTGGCGACCCGCAGATTCGAAATACCGCGCGTGCTATCTTTTTACCGCGAAGTAATTCTAAGATTGTGAGAGTACGCCTGCACTCGTTTTGCGCAGTCGGGAGCGCCGACTTTGGGAGCCAAAATGGATCGACAAAATATTTCGTCCGGGACGCCGTGGGAGCCGGTCGTAGGTTATTCGCGAGCGGTCCGAGTGGGGCCATACGTTCACGTGTCGGGAACGACGGCGACAGATGCAAACGGAGTTGTAGTGGGTGGCGACGATGCCTACGCTCAGGCTGTGCAAACCATACGCAACATCGAAACCGCTCTCGGAAAGGCTGGAGCAAAACTTTCGGATGTGGTGCGGACGCGAATCTTCGTGACCGATATTGATAATTGGGAGAAGGTCGGCCGGGCGCATGGAGAGTTTTTCGGGCAGATTCGGCCGGCGTGTTCGATGGTTGAGGTTAGTGCCCTGGTGTCGCCGGATATGTTGGTGGAGATTGAGGCGGATGCGTTTGTGGCGGACGCGTAATGGAAGAGGGCGCCGTTTCAGGGGCCAGAATGCATGTTACAAAATATTCATAATGCTCGGGGGCGGTTTTCGCTAGAATCGGGCGCATGGTGAAAGAAAACCTGCAGGTTGTTGCGATTGACGGAGCGCGTGAGGGGCAGCGCGTGTTGCAGTTGAAGGGCTCCCTCAACATTCACACGGTATTTACGTTTCAGGATGCGGTGCGCAAGGAAACGGCGAGCGCGCTGGTAATCGACTTCAGCGACGTGGATTACGTCGATTCAGCGGGGTTGGGAGCCGTGGTGGCTGCGTTTGTGAGCGCGCAAAAAGGAATGCGCAAGCTGGCGTTCGCGGGGATGAACAAACAAGTGACGACGCTGGTCGAGATGACGCACGTCTCACAACTTTTCAAGACGTACCCAACAATCAAGGATGCGGAAGCTTCGCTCGCGTAGGCGGGACGGATTCTTTCGAGGCAGGATCAGGCTGGCGCTGTGGCGCGCTCGGCGGCGGGAAGTTTTGGTTCCACCCACTTCAGCACGATTCGCACGATAAACACATTCAAGAAAATTGAAATCAACGACGCTGCGAGTGTGGCGGTGAATATTTCCTCGCCGACCATCCCGGATTTCTTTGCGACTTCCACGAGAATAAAGGAAAGCTCGCCGATCTGGGTGAGGCCGCAGGCGACTGCGATGGCAGTCCAAATGGAATAGCGGAAAATCTTCATCACAAGCACCCAGATACCGAATTTTCCGAAAACGATCAACAGCAGCATGATGCCCAGTAGCGGAAGATTGTGAACGATCACGCTGGGAACCACGAGCGTGCCTAGAGAAACGAAAAACATCGCGACGAACGCATCACGAAGCGGGAGCAGCGTGGTGTGGGCTTCGTGCAGATCCGCTGCACCGCTGATCGAGAGACCGGCGAGAAACGCGCCGAGGGCGACGGAGAAGCCGAGCGTTTGTGCGACAGCTGCGGAAACGAGGCAGATCGCGATAGCGACGAGGAGGAAGATTTCAGGGTCTTTCGTATTGCGCGCGCGGCGGAAGATGCGAGGGACGACCGTCATAGCGAGAAAGGCTAGAGGAACCAGCAAAAGGACGGCTTTGCCGAGAGTCCAGGCTATTTTTTGGAGGCGGCCTTCGGTGGGGCCGTTGAAGACAGGCAGTATGACCGTCATGAATACAACGGCAAGATCTTCAACGAGCGTGATGCCGATCATGACGCGGCCGTAGGTGGTGCCCATCGCACCTCTGTCCGAGAGCAAGCGAGCCATTACCATCGTGCTGGCGACGGAAATCGTGGCCCCGACGACGATTCCCTGGACCATGCTCCATCCGGCGAGCCAAGAGGCGATGAGCGCAAGTCCGATGGACATGAGAATTCCGAGGGTTCCTCCGCCGAGGGCGATCCATTTCACGCGCATCAGGTCTTTGATTGAAAATTCCACGCCGATCGAGAACATCAGAAGGACGACTCCGACTTCGGCGAAGACTTCGAACGTGTGGAGGTCGGAGAGGCGAGGACCGGGCGTGAAAGGACTGATCACAATCCCGCCGACAACGAAGCCGAGGATGAGCGGCAGTTTTACACGCCACGCGAGCAAGCCGCCCAGGACGGCGGCGAGAAATACGTAGGTCAAATCGCGAAAAAGTATTGGGTCCGCTTCCATTTTTCCCTCGAGAATGCTGACCGGGCAACGGCAATACTAACCCTTCAGCTCAGTTGCGACCAAATGCGGGTCGCAACAGGTCGTTGGCTATGGGACTGGCGATCTTAACCGGGAGCTAGCGGCCTGAGGTACGAGCCTCGCGTCCGCACCAAAGCGAGATGATGTCTGACACGGCGAATTTGGAAACACCAGGCGAAGGTAGTGTCCGGCGAGACGTGGCTGGATGCGATAGAATGACCGATTGATGGAGCGATTTTACCGAGCGACGATGAGGATTGTCGGAGGCACGCTGTTTGGGCGGCTCGCCTTTGGATTCCTCTTGCTGTGCTCGGTCGGGATAGGAGTCGCGGTTGGTGTGCTTTTCGTTTATTCAAGCGACTTGCCGGAAATTCGCGCGCTGGAAGATTACCGGCCGAACGTGGTGACGGAATTGTACGCGGATGACGGGCAGTCGATTGGAACGTTCGCGCTGCAGCGCAGGATTCTTCTCACCTACGGGCAAATCCCCAAGCTTCTGAAGGACGCAATCCTCACGACCGAAGACCAGCATTTCGAAGAGCACTGGGGAGTAGATTTTCCGCGCGTGCTTCAAGCGGCTTGGCACGACGTGCGGCACCACGGGATGAAGGAGGGCGCCAGCACGCTGACGATGCAGCTTGCCGGAGGCCTTTTTCTGAATCGCGCGGACCGCAGCCTGCACCGCAAAATGCAGGAGACGATTCTGGCAATTGAGATCGAGCGCCACTACACGAAGGAACAGATTTTCACTATGTACTGCAATCAGATTTACCTTGGTGCGGGGAATTACGGATTCGAGGCTGCGTCAGAATATTATTTCAGCCGGCCGGTGGGACAACTGACGCTTCCTCAGGCAGCGACGCTTGCGGCGATCATTCGCGGACCGATTTATTCTCCAATCACGCATCCGGAGCGCGCGTTGGCGCGGCGGAATCTGGTGCTTTCGCTGATGGCGCACGATCGAAAGGTTACGCAAGCGCAGGCAACAGACGCGGAGAAGGAGCCACTGGGTTTGCACGTTTCATCCACGCGGAATAATTTCGCACCATATTTCGTCGAGGAGATTCGGCAATACCTGGAACATACGTACGGCACCGCGGCAGTTCACGAGCAGGGCTTGCGCGTGTACACGACGCTAAACGTTGCGATGCAGAAAGCTGCGGAACAAGCGGTGCGCGACGGGCTGCATGCGTACGACCGGCGGCACGGTTGGCGCGGCAGCTTGCCTAACATTTTGACGCAGACTCCCCCGGGCAAACTCGATGCGTATCAGAATGACGAGTGGCGCGGAACGCTCGAGAAGGGCGACTACGCTCCGGGGCTCGTGATGACCGTCGAGCCGACCTTTGCATCGATTCGGATTGGGCAATTTCACGCGATGCTTACGCCTGCGGATTTCGCGTGGACGGGCCAGAAATCTCCTCCGAAGCTTCTCAAGGTCGGCGACTTGGTGGTGGTTTCGATTAAAGAAGTGGCTGGGTCCACGGTGCGCGCGGAGCTCGAGCAGCAGCCGGTGGCGCAGGCGGCATTACTCGCGATTGATAATCCGACCGGCGAAGTGAAGGCAATGGTCGGCGGGTACGATTTCGATCAATCGAAATTCAATCGGGCCACGCAAGCTGTTCGGCAGACGGGCAGCTCGTTCAAAGTGTATGTGTATGCGACGGCGCTCGAGCAGGGGGCATCTCCGTTTGACACCATCGTCGACGAACCGGTGACGTTCCGCAGCGGCGGCCAGAATTATTCGCCGAAGAACTACGACCAAAAGTTCGAAGGACGGATCACTTTGCGGCGCGCCCTTGCTGACTCGCGCAACGTGCCTGCTGTACGGTTGATGGAGCACGTTGGGATTCAGAATACGATCGATATGGCGCGTCGTTTTGGGATTACGACTCCGCTGCCGCCTTATTTGCCGCTGGCGCTGGGTTCGGCCGATCTCTCGCTGCTGGAACACACGTCTGCGTTCACGGTTTTTCCCGATGACGGAATACACATCGAGCCCCATTACATCCGGCGAGTGACTTCTTACGACGGCGCGGTGCTCGAAGAGCCGCGGCCCGGCGTGAAAGATGTGGTTCAGCCGCAAGTAGCGCGGACGATGACGGCGATGCTGGAAGAAGTGGTGCAGTTCGGCACAGGCGTTCGCGCGAAAGAGCTGGGGCGCATTTCGGCAGGGAAGACCGGTACGACCAACGACTTCACCGACGCGTGGTACATCGGATTTACGCCGAACATCACGGCGGGCGTTTGGTTTGGGAACGACGACAAGCGCGTGTCGCTCGGAAAAAAAGAAACCGGGGCGCGCGCAGCATTGCCGATCTGGCTGGAGTTCATGCAGCAGGCAG
>Ga0210383_10001887_pt1 | contig 19082 bp, 15 predicted proteins | sample IncBWC14OmetaG_FD_160072 | JGI IMG/M metagenome (GOLD analysis project Ga0210383, IMG submission 160072) | Forest soil microbial communities from Barre Woods Harvard Forest LTER site, Petersham, Massachusetts, United States - Inc-BW-C-14-O ...
AAAGACCGGCGAGGAGGTGCCGATCAGCCCGCGCCGCGTGCTGGTGTTTCGCGCCAGCCACGCGCTGAAGAACCAGATCAACAGCGGCCTCGCCGACCCCGCCGACGAGGACGCCGACAAGGCAGCGGCCAAGGCTTCGTCGGGCTGATGTGACCCGAACCGAGCCGTCGCGGGCGGATCAGGCGGAGACCGGCCGGCGCGTCACCAAATCGGCGGCGGCGTTTCGCACCACCGGTGAGGTTGCCGAGGAGCTCGATCTGCCGCCCCATGTGCTGCGCTTTTGGGAGTCGAAATTCCCGCAAGTCAAACCGCTGAAGCGTGGCGGCGGCCGGCGCTACTATCGTCCGCAGGACGTGGATCTGCTGCGGCGGATCAGGCAATGCCTGTACCAACAGGGCTATACGATCCGCGGCGTGCAAAAGCTGCTGCGCGAGGGCGCCTTGCGCGGTGACGCGCTGCCGCAGTCGCCTCTCGCAGTTGAAGCCTCGCCTGGCCTTTTTGTACTCGAGCCGCCCGATGCGCCGGCAGCGACGGCCAGCGCCGCGCCGACGCGACAAGCGCTGCGCGAGACACTCGAGGAAATGCGTCGCGAATTGCTGGAAATTCGAGTGCTGCTCGACAAGCTCGGGCCGAGCAAAGAGGCGGAACCGTCGTAGTGCCGTGGCGTGATCCCGGGCGGTTGCGCCGGCACGAGTGCGGGACTATGATCGTCGCCTTGGCAAAGCTGCCCGGTCGGAGCGTAGCGCAGCTTGGTAGCGCATCAGCATGGGGTGCTGAGGGTCGTGAGTTCGAATCTCACCGCTCCGACCAACCCTCTCCCCACCGCCGGGCTCGCGCCTCCGGCCATATCACCGACGAGGAGGGTCACGGCATGAACGCTCCCAACCCCGCTCTCGAACCTTGGCAATGGCCCGAGGGGGAATGGCGCCGGCGCGTCGACCGGGTGCGCGCCGGGCGCAAATTGCGGCCGGCGGAATGGCCGGGCGGCGCGCGCTGTGCCGTCACGTTGTCGTTCGACAGCGACCACGAGACGAGCGACCTGCGCGACGGCGGCAATTCGATCGGCCGGCTCGCCTGGGGCCAATACGGCAATCGCGTGGGCGTGCCGCGCATTTTGAAGGTGCTGGAGAAATACCGGGTCAAGGCGAGCTTTTACGTGCCCGCGGTGACCGCCCTGCTGCATCCTGACGAACAGCGCCAGGTCGTCGCCGAGGGTCATGAAATCGGCATCCACGGCTGGATCCACGAGCTCAATTCGGTGCTGCCCCATGAGGCCGAACGCGATTTGATGCTGCGCTCGGCCGACGCGCTCGAAAAGGTGAGCGGCGTGCGGCCGGTCGGACTGCGCACGCCCTCCTGGGATTTCAGCCGCCATACCCTCGAAATCGAGAAGGAGATGGGGCTCGCCTATGATTCCTCGCTGATGGCGGACGAGGATTGCTACGAGCTGCTGCTTGACGGCGCGCCCACCGGGGTCGTCGAGCTGCCGGTTGAATGGGTGCGCGACGACGCTGTTTATTTCATGATGAACCGGTTTTCGGCATTGCGGCCCTACACGCCCCCCACCGACGTGTTCGACATCTTCCGCCGCGAATTCGACGCGGCCCATGCCGAAGGCGGCATCTTTCAGCTGACGATGCACCCGCACGTCATCGGCTACCGCTCGCGCATCTGGATCCTCGAAGAAATCATCCGCCATGCGCAGGAGCACAAAGACGTCTGGTTCGCGACCCATGCCGAGGTGGTCGACTGGGCAAAGCGCCACGCCGCGTGATCCGCCCTCACCCCCAGCCTTGCAGGCTGGGTCCCCTCTCCCCGCAATGCGGGAGAGGGTGCCGAGCGCAGCGAGGCGGGTAAGGGTGTGATCGTCGCTTACGGCCAAGACGGATGATTGCCGCGCCACCGCTCGCCACGACCCGCTGCGGCTACGTCGCGCTGATCGGCGCGCCCAATGCGGGCAAATCGACCCTGCTCAACCGGCTGGTCGGCCATAAGCTGGCGATCGTCACCCCCAAGGCGCAGACGACGCGCAATCGGCTCCTCGGCATCGCTATCGAAGAGAAATCGCAGCTCGTCTATGTCGACACCCCCGGTATTTTTGCCCCGCGCCGCCGGCTCGACCGGGCGATGGTGGCGGCCGCCTGGTCGGGTGCGGAGGATGCCGACGAGACCGTGTTGCTGGTCGACGCGGCGCGCGGCATCGGCGCCGATGTCAGACGCATCCTCGACCGCCTCGCCGAGCGCGGCCGGACAACGATCCTGGCGTTGAACAAGATCGACCTGGTGCGCCACGACCGCCTGCTCGGCCTCGCCGCCGATCTGGCGAACGCGGGGAAATTCGACCCGGTGTTGATGATTTCGGGGTTGAGCGGCGACGGCGTCGGCGATCTGAAGCGCCATCTCGCGGCGGCGATGCCGCCCGGACCGTGGCTGTTTCCGGAGGACCAGCTGTCCGACGCGACCGAGCGCCTGATCGCGGCCGAGATCACCCGCGAGCAGGTTTTTCTGCAATTGCACGACGAACTCCCCTACGCCTCGACGGTCGAGACCGAGAGTTGGGAGGACCGCCGCGACGGCAGCGTGCGCATCGAACAAATCATCTATGTCGAGCGGCCGAGCCAGCGCGCGATCGTGCTCGGCGATCATGGCCAGCGGATCAAATCGATCGGCGCCCGCGCCCGCGCCGAACTCGAGCATATGCTGGAGCGCCGCGTCCATCTGTTCCTGTTTGTCAAGGTGCGCGAGAACTGGGGCGAGGACCGCGAGCGCTTTGCCGCCATCGGCCTCGACTACGAGGTGTGACCGCGTGGAAATTGGGGCGAGTCCATCGCCTTCTGCCCCTCTCGCTCCAGCTGCGCGGGTCCCTCCCTCTCCCCGCGCGCGGGGAGAGAGTTGGGGTGAGGGGCCCTCTCGATTTGCGGTGACCGAATACCGTTGGTCCGATGCAGTGGACTGACGCTGCCTTTGTCGTCGCGCTGCGCCGGCATGGCGAGAGCGCGCTGATCGCCGAATTGCTGACCCGCGAGCACGGGCGGCATCTCGGGCTGGTGCGCGGCGGCCAGTCGCCGAAATTGCGCGCCGTGTTGCAGCCGGGCAACGAGGTCGCCGCGGTTTGGCGCGGACGGCTTGCCGAGCATTTGGGCTCGCTCACCTGCGAGATGGTCCGCGCCCATATGGCGCGCTTTATCGACGATCCCGACCGGCTCGCCGGTCTTGCCGCGGCAACGGCGCTCGTCGCCGCGACCCTGCCCGAGCGCGAGCCGCATACCGATGTCTTTGCGGCGTTCGCGGCATTGCTCGCGGCATTCGATTCGGCCCATGACTGGCCGGCGCAGTATGTCGAGTGGGAGTGCGCCCTGTTGGCGGCGCTCGGTTTCGGTCTCGATTTGACGTGCTGCGCGGTCACCGGCTCCACCACCGGCCTCGCCTATGTCTCGCCCCGCACAGGCCGCGCGGTGTCGCGCGACGCGGGCCGCCCCCATCACGACAAGCTATTGGCGCTGCCCGCGTTTTTGTGGCAAGCCACAGCCGCCGACCAGGCCCAAATCGTGGACGGCTTGCGGTTGAGCGAGCACTTCCTGCTACATCACGTGCTGCTGCCGCAAGGCCGCACCTTGCCCGCCGCCCGCACCCGCCTCGCCGCTCGCCTCCGGCAGCCGCGCGAAGCTGATACAGTCAACCACCACGCTCAGTCCGTCATTCCCGCACCAGCGGGAATCCAGGGCGATGGCTCCAGCGTTGGTTCTGGACCCCCGCCTGCGCGGGGGCGACGACCGTGAACTGAGGTCATCGATTTATGCCCGTGATCGCTCCGGCAGGCGAGATACGCGAGGTTGATTTCGCCGAGGCGCTCGGCGAACGCTATCTGTCCTATGCGCTGTCGACGATCATGTCGCGCTCATTGCCCGATGTGCGCGACGGGCTGAAGCCGGTCCATCGCCGCATCCTGCACGCGATGCAACAGCTGCGCCTCGATCCCGCCTCGGGCTACAAAAAATGCGCCCGCGTCGTCGGCGACGTGATCGGCAAGTTCCATCCGCATGGCGAGCTCGCGGTCTATGACGCCTTGGTACGGCTCGCCCAGGATTTCTCGCAGCGCTACCCGCTGGTCGACGGCCAAGGGAATTTCGGCAATATCGACGGCGATAACGCCGCGGCGATGCGCTACACCGAGAGTCGGCTGTCGGCGGTGGCGCAGGCGATGCTCGACGGGATCGACGAGGACGCGGTCGATTTTCGCCAGACCTATGACGGCGAGGACAGCGAGCCCGTCGTCCTGCCCGCCCGCTTCCCGAACCTGTTGGCCAATGGCGCCGCGGGCATCGCCGTCGGCATGGCGACCAGCATTCCGCCGCACAATGCGGGCGAGTTGTGCGCGGCATTGCTGCATTTGATCGACGAGCCGGTCTGTGCCGTCGAGGCACTCTGCGCCTACATCCCCGGCCCGGACTTCCCGACCGGCGGGGTGCTGGTCGAGCCGGCGGAAAATATCCGCCAGGCCTACGAGACCGGCCGCGGCAGCTTCCGGCTGCGGGCGCGCTGGGCGAGCGAGGCGCTGGCCCACGGCGCTTATCAGATCGTCGTGACCGAGATCCCGTTTGGCGTGCCGAAGGGACGGCTAGTCGAAAAGATCGCGGCGTTGCTCGAAGAAAAAAAGCTGCCGTTGCTCGCCGACATCCATGACGAATCGGCCGAGGACGTGCGTCTCGTCATCGAGCCCAAGACCCGCAATGTCGACGCCGCGTTGTTGATGGAGCAATTGTTCCGGCTGACCGAGCTCGAAATCCGGGTGCCGCTCAACCTCAACGTGCTCGATCCCCTGGGCGTGCCGCGGGTCATGAGCCTGCGGGCGGCATTGCAGGCGTTTCTCGACCATCGCCGCGAGGTGTTGCAGCGCCGGAGCTGCCATCGCCTCGCCGCGGTCGCGCGACGCATCGAGATCCTGAACGGCCAGATCGTCGTCTACCTCAATCTCGACGAGGTGATCCACATCATCCGCGAGGCCGACGACCCGAAAGCCGAAATGATGCGTCGCTGGGATTTGAGCGACGTGCAGGCCGAGGCGATCCTCAACATGCGGCTGCGCGCCCTGCGCCGGCTCGAAGAGATCGCGATCAAGAAGGAACTCGACGCGCTCTCGGCCGAAGCGGCGGGCCTCGCCCGGCTATTGGACAGCGAGCGCCGGCAATGGCGCGCCATCACCAAGGAAATCGCCGCGACGGCCGCCGAATTCGGTGGCACGACAGTGCTCGGCCGGCGCCGCACCGCGATCGCCGAGGCGCCGCCGCCGCTCGACATCCCCCCCGCGGCGCTGGTCGAGCGCGAACCGGTGACCGTGTTGTGCTCGCAAAAGGGTTGGGTCCGCGCGGTCAAGGGACACAACCTCCCGGCCGCCGACCAACGCTACAAGGAGGGCGACGGGCCGCGTTTTGCGGTCGCCGCCGAAACCACCGATCGCCTGATCGTCTTCGCGACCAACGGCCGCTTTTATACGATCGGCGTCGACCGGTTGCCGGGTGGCCGCGGCCAGGGCGAGCCGTTGCGGCTGATCGTCGATTTGCCGAACGAGCACGACGTCGTCGCGATGTTTCCCTATCGGCCGGGGATGGAATTGCTGGTCGCAGCGAGCGACGGGCGCGGCTTTGTCGTCGATGGCGAGGAGGCGGTGGCGCAGACCCGCGCCGGCAAGCAGGTGCTGACCCCGGCCGCGGGTGCGCTCGCCCATATCTGCCTGCGCGCCGAGGAGGGCGACGCCGTCGCCCTGGTCGGCGACAACCGCCGCATGGTGGTGGTCAAGCTCGACGATATTCCGCTGATGACGCGCGGGCGCGGCGTGATCCTGCAGCGCTACAAATCGGGCGGTCTCGCCGACGCCAAGGTGTTCCGCCTCGCCGACGGCCTCACCTGGCGGCAGGGCGAGACGCGCACCCGCACCGAAACCGACCTGACGCCGTGGCGCAGCGCCCGCGGGGGTGCCGGCCGACTCGTCCCCAATGGCTTCCCGCGCACCAACAAATTCGGGTAAGCCGGGCGTTCGCCGATGCCGCCGGACCGATGCGGGGGAACGTCATGCCGTTGCGGCGAACCTGTATTGCCGGCCATGGCTCTTGCCAAAGCGTAGAATACGGACATCGTAAGTGACGAGAGGGCAAGCGAGCTCGATCCGCCCGGTATCGATCAGCAGCGCGATTTCCCACATCGTGATCGCACTTAGTGTCTGACCCAGAATGGAGCGAACGATCCCCGCACTTTACCGTCGCCCCCGCGAAAGCGGGGGTCCAGTGGCGACCGCACGTCGCTCGTCCCCTGTTCAGGCCAGGGGCAGGCTCTGGGTTCCCCGCTTACGCAGGAATGACGGTTAACTATCTGATTTTTGCTAATTCTTTCTTTCGTGGGTTTGCTATATTCGCATTGTCTGCTTGTGGCAATGAGGCCATGCGAAAGCAGCGGGAAATCGCGATCGAAAGGAGCGGGGCACGCGTGGTGTCGACCTGATAAAACAGGTAAAACAGGCGGCCGGGTTGCCGGCCGTCGGGTCGATCGGCTAGAACCGGCTCAGCATCGTCGACCGAGATTGCCTGTGCCATGACCGAAGCTACCGCCGCGCCCGACGCCACCCTTGATGCGACCGGGCTGTTGTGCCCGTTGCCGGTGCTGAAGGCGCGGCGGGCGTTAAAGCCGCTCGCCCCCGGTGCCGTGCTCGAAGTGCTGGCGACCGACCCGGGTGCGGTCAAGGATTTCGCGCATTTTTGCACGACGACCGGCTGCGAATTGCTCGAATCCTCCGAGCAGCCGGGCGGCGTCCTGCGCTTCCGCCTGCGCAAACCAGCGTAAACGAGATTCGAAAAGAGCGATTCTGCTCTGCGTCGGCACGGCACCGGGCGGCAAATTTCGTCGTAATCCCCCGTTGGCGGGAGACCGCCGCCACAGGATTACGACGAGATTTGCCGCTTGGATAAGGTATTGCACGCCGTTTCGCCGGCTGAGACCCCGAGTTGTTCCGGTCCGTCGTGATATGGTTGCGCTCCACAACCGCAAGTAAAAGTGCCCTAACTATTAGCCCCAGCACCGCCGCGATCACAACCGCTGTTAATTTCGGTGTGCCGGATGTGGAGGAAAATCTTTGTACGAGCTTGAGAGAGTTCGGAATATCGGTTAAATGGCGCCAGGGGGTCTGAGATGCCGCATTTGGAGTTTATCCGAGTTGAGGGCGTATGTGCGACTGTCTCCGCCGAGACGCGTCCCTTAATCCGGTGCTTACGCCCCGCCTTACTAGTCATCCTGATATCGCTGCCGCTGATGTCAGGCAATCCCCATCGATTATTGCTCGCGACGCGGTATGCCGAGGACGGGGCGGTGTAGTTCCGGGGTGTTTACACTCGATAAATGGCTAAATCATCCGCTCCTCAGACCTCCGTTAAATGATACTTCGCATCGACAGCTACCAAAAAAGGTCAGATCATGATGACAAGCGAGGCGTCTGGGACAAAGTTGTCGACGAGCATGAAATTCTACACCTTTCTATTAGCGACTTATGCCGTCTTGCTGCTAATTCGCATGCCTGATATATTAATCAAACGCCGCTTCTGGGCTGAAGAAGGTGAGGTATACTTCCATAACGCTTGGAACGAGCGTTGGTATGACGCACTATTTGCTGTTCATAGCGGGTATCTAAATCTCTCGGCCAGCATCGCCACGCTGCTAGCGGCTCATCTAGTGCCGTTGGAGTTCGCGCCGTTGGTCAGCACCACCTTCGCCCTGTTTATCCAGCTTTGTCCGGTATTTCTGCTGATTACCGGATGCGTAGAATGGTTGCGGAATCGAGTTACTCTTACGCTCGCGCTGCTCCTGCTGCTTGCCTGTAACAATACAGGCGAAGTCTGGCTGAACTCGATCACCAGCCAGTTTCATCTCGCGCTATGTGCGGCTCTTATCCTGGCGCTTCCTGCCGCCGGCGGATGGTTGGGTGCATTCCGGGCAGGGCTGTTGGTCCTGGCGCCACTAAGCGGGCCGGCGAGTATTTTTCTTACGCCCCTATTCTTCCTGCGCGCATGGCTCGACCGCTCACGTGCTCGCTTGATCCAAGGCGGGTTGCTTGCTGCTTTTGGCGTACTGCAGGTTTTGATGGTCGCGCTGCACCCGGACCCTGGGCGCAGCGTCGGAATTGGACCGAGACTGCTCATTCTCGTCATGTATATCAAGCATTTGATTGAACCGTTATTTGGACGAAACTACGCAGCGAGAGTAGCTAGCAGGCTAATCGAAACAGTGACCAGCGGAGGACCCGTATTGCCGGAAATAACCATCACTTTGATAGCTATTCTGGCAATAGTTATCACTGCCTGGAAAACGGCCGACCCTGTCGTCAATTGGCTGCTCGCAGGGGGGGCAACGATCATGGCCCTTTCTTATTTTGGCTCACTGGCGCCACATATTGGTCTTCTGGTAGTGGGAGGTGGCGGGCGCTACGAATACGCGCCGGGTGTGCTGTTCGGACTGACATTGCTCGGGATCTCGAAGCGAAGCGAGGGATGGGTCAAGGCTATATCAACGGTACTGGTCATTTGGGTAATCGTCGTTGGCATGCATGACTATTTTCGGGATAATCGATTCTTCGGCACGGGCTCGACTTGGACGAAAGAAATTAGTCGATGGCGGGCTGACCCGAGTTATCGCGTACAATTTTGGCCCGTGGGTGGGGGGTCCTGGCGCTCGCAACTCGGCGACCCGCATCTCCATGACGGCGGAGATTAAATACGAAATGAATCTCTTCTTCCCGATCTCGGTGTGGTTTAGCGGCGTGTTGGTGTTGGCCGGTCTTCCGCAGCATGAAATCAGGCTGTCGGGTTATTGCTGTTCTGTTTCGCGATCGGGATTGGCGCTGTTATATTAATGAGGACGATATCCCCGCCGCCTACAAACACGCCGCCGCAGAATTTGCGATCGCCCCGCCCAGCGCCACAATCGTGTTCCCCGAAGCTCCGCCCGGCTGGCATATCGACCTGAAGCAGCTCTGCAGCGGTGCCCGCCTCACGCGAAGCCTTGTCCGCTGTGGCGTGTCCAAGACCTGTTTGCTGGCCGACGGAGCTGCCGGGATCGAATATTGCGTCGGATAATCCGGTCAAGGCGGGGCTAATGCTAATGCTAGTGCAGTTTCCGACCGAGTTGCCCACGGGTCGTTGCGGGGAGCGGAGTGACGAAGCAATCCCGACCCGAAGACACGCAGCGGCCCGAGATTGCTTCGCTGTGCTCGCAATGACCGACTGCGCGATTGGCGATCTGGCCTGATCGGCAACCGTACTGATGCCGCGGACGGCAGGCTAGGCGGCGCGGCGCAGCCTTGGATGCGCCCAAAGCCGTGACAGCGCGCCGACGAGGTGGTCGATGTCGGCGGCACTGTGCAACGGCGAGGGGGTGAGGCGCAGCCGTTCGGTGCCGCGCGGCACGGTCGGGTAGTTGATCGGCTGCACGTAGATCGCGTAATCGTCGAGCAACGCGTCACTGATCCACCGGCACAGGCCGGGGTCGCCGACGACGACCGGCACGATGTGGCTCGGGTTGTCGAGATGCGGGATGCCGGCCTCGTCGAGCCGCCGCCGCACCGTCGCGACGACCTTGCGGTGACGGCGGCGCTCGGCCCCGCTCGCCTTCAGATGGCGCACCGCGGCGAGCGCGCCGGCGGCGATGGCGGGCGGCAGCGCCGTCGTAAAGATAAAGCCCGAGGCAAAACTGCGGACAAAGTCGCACAACGCCGCCGACGCGGCGATGTAGCCGCCGACGACGCCAAAGGCCTTGGCCAGCGTCCCTTCGATCACGCTGAGCCGGTGGCCGACGCCGAGGCGTTCGGCGATGCCGCCGCCCCGCGGCCCGTAGAGCCCGACGGCGTGGACCTCGTCGAGATAGGTCATCGCCCCATAGGCCTCGGCGACGTCGCACAGTTCGCCGACGGGCGCGATGTCGCCGTCCATCGAATAGACCGACTCGAAGGCGACGAGCTTGGGCCGGGCGGGATCGACCCCTGCCAACAGCCGTTCGAGGTCGGCCGGGTCGTTGTGCGCGAAGATGTGCTTTTCGGCGCGGCTGCCGCGAATGCCCTCGATCATCGAGGCGTGGTTGGCGGCGTCGGAGAAAACGACGCAATCCGGCAGCCGGGCGGCGAGCGTGCCGAGTGCGGCCCAGTTCGACACATAGCCCGAGGTGAACAAGAGCGCCGCCTCCTTGCCGTGCAATTCGGCCAGCTCATGTTCGAGGCGGACATGGTAGTGATTAGTGCCGGAGATGTTGCGGGTGCCCCCGGCACCGGCGCCGCAACGATCGAGCGCTTCGTGCATCGCGGCGATGACGGCGGGGTGCTGACCCATCCCGAGGTAGTCGTTCGAGCACCACACCGTGACTTCGCGGCAGCCGCCGTCGCGGTAAAGGGTGGCGAGCGGGAACCGGCCCGCCCGCCGCTCGAGATCGGCAAAAATGCGGTAGTCGCCGTGGCGTCGGAGGCCATTAAGCTGCTGACAAAAAAACGCCTCGTAGTTCACCGCAACCTCCACTGCGCCCGGCGGCCCGCTTGTTCAGATTTGCGATTGCAAGAGGAAGCGGCGGCGGTGAACGCCGCCGCAGCCTTTCGCGCGGGCTACCCGTTGCTGAGCTTCATCGTCGCCACCGTGACGTGCGGCCAGAGAATGTCGTTGAAGATCAGGATCACCAGCTGGGAGTACTGCAGTTGCAGGAACGTCGAGTGCTCCCAGAACGGTTCGAGCTCCAAAATCGGCCTGGCCGGCCGCCCCGGGCCTGTGTGCAGCGGTATCGGAGGGTGATGGTGGCCGGGGATGCGCACCCACTCGATCCAGAAGGTTGCGCTTGCTGAGTAGACGAAGGCGTTAGGGACGGGGTTCGCTGCGGTAGCTACGGTAGCTGGTTGGTTCGGGAGGGGAGAGGGCGGAGTTGGGTTGGCGACCCCCAGGAACGGGATGTTGCTGACAGCCTCGTACAGGCTACCGACGCCCAGCGTCGGCAAGCCATTCGCCGATAGGGTGTCCGTCGTGAGATTGATCGCGATGAAGCCAAGGATATCCTGGCCGGCGATCGCATCCCGCAAGACAGAGTTCGGGTCGTCGATAAACCCCTGGAAGGTCTCCGGGTACGGGCCGGTGCTCTGAGACCCCGGCGCAAAAGTGTCCAGGGCGATGTTGATCTCCGGAATAACATGCTGCGTGCCGTTGGCGACTGCTGGCTGGATCCCGACGGCAGGTGGGTTGGGCCCCGGAGGAACCGGAGGAGGTTGAGGAGGGACAGTGTAAGGACCGGGGAACGGGATGGGATTGAGCCCCGGGTACATCCCGTTCGGGTTGATGAACGGGGTGAGGGCCGGGATGTTCGGTTTGCCCAAAGTCGGCGTCATACCCGGGTTCGGCCCCTGCATCAGCACCGTGACCCCGTGCGGGATGCTCGCCATCCGCACGATGGCGGGCTCGTTTACGATGGGGGTGTTCCCGCTTGAGGGCTGCTGGCTCGCGGGCACGTTCATGAACAATCCCGGCTCGATGTGCAGCGCCTGGTTGGCTGTTTGCGAGTACCCGTCGGGGTTTGACGGAGGTGGCGCCGGGTCGGCGTCGCTGACCCGCTGGAGGTAGTGCAGGCCGTACAGGTCGAGGTCGGCCTGATTGGCAAAGCCGCGGTTCGGAACCACCCCTGGAATGACGTGAAAGTCGAAGCCGTCATTCGTCAGGTTGAGCTCCAGGAACCGATGGATCATGCTATTCTCTGGCGGCTGGCCGTTGTCGGGTCGCCAGATCGCATTGAAGCCGTTCCCCCTCCAGCTCCCCGCCAGGAACGCGAGCGGACCGAGTTGCAACGCCGTCGTAAGCGGTCCCTGCTGGAAGCGTGGCGGTCCAAACCCACGCCGATGGTAACGCGGGTGGTCACTGCTTGAGGCCATGGCAAATCTCCCTACGCGCTTTTGGCGAGGACTGACACATTGTCTGGACTGATTCGCACCGACGGGATCCGCGGGTGCGCTACCCGGTCGTCGCTCATCGCTTGCTCCTTGCGTTTGAGGCAACTCGCGGGGCGTGCGTGCCCTGTGAGCGCGCCGATCATCGCCAGAATTCGCTCAAGAGCGTGTGAGCCGGGTCACACCGAGCGCGGATTTTTGCACCGGCCCTTGCGCAAGGGCGGGCGTAGCAAAAGCTGATTTTTCTTTAAACCCGAGCGCGGCGGTCTCGCGGTTGAGCCGCTTGCGCGGGCGTTCTTAAGGTTTTCCCTACCCCACAGTCCTACAGGGCGGCGATCGCCGATTTCCAGGCGCCGGTCGTGTGGCGGACGTCCTCGGCGGTGTGCGCCAGCGAGACGTAGTATTTCTGCTCGCCTTTGAGGACGCCGCGCTCGCGCAGCAGGCCGTTGAAGCGGCGCAGCATGTCGGCGTCGCCGCGCAGGACGCAGCGGTAGTCGCGCACCTTCTCGCCGGTGAACACGACATCGAACAACGGCGGCTCGCCAGTCACCTGCGCCGCGATCCCGGCGCGCCGCAGCAAGTCGTCGAGTGTGGCCATCAGTTCGCGCCCGGTCGCGAACAGCCGTTCGTAGGCGCCGGGGCGGCGCAGGATCGCGAGCGTGGCGAGCCCGGCCGCGGCCGCCACCGGGTTGCCCGAGAGGGTGCCGATCTGGATCAGAAAGCCGTCGTCGCCGACCGCGCCGCGGTCGAAATGGGCCATGATCTCGGCCCGTCCGGCGATCGCCGCCAGCGGAAAGCCGCCGCCGATGACTTTGCCGAGGGTGCACAGATCGGGGACGACCCCGTAATATTCCTGCGCCCCGCCATAGGCGAGCCGGAAACCGGTCACCACCTCGTCGAAGATCAGCGGAATGCCGTTCTCGGCAGTGATCCGGCGCAACCCCTGGAGAAAGCCCGGCTGCGGCGGAATGATGCGCTGGAACGGCTCGATAATGACGCCCGCCAATTCGTCGCGGTGCTCGCGGACCAGGCCCGCGACGCTTTCGAGGTCGTTGAACGGGGCGACCAGGATCTCGTCGCGCAGGCTGCGCGGGATGCCGGCCGAATCCGGGACCGGGCGCGGAAAGTTGCCCGGCTGCCTCGGGGCGAGGCTCATCAGCGAATAATCGCTCATGCCGTGATAGCCGCCCTCGAATTTGAGGATTTTGTCGCGCTTACGAAACGCGCGGGCGGCGCGCATCGCGTAGAGGTCGGCCTCCGACCCGCTCGACACGAAACGCACCTGTTCGGCGCACGGCACCGCCGCGACGATCGCCTCGGCGAGTTCGATCCCCCAGCGGTTGTTGGCAAAAAAGGTCGTGCCTCGGGCGATGCGTTCTTGCGCCGCGGCGGTCACTTCGGGATGGGCATGGCCGACCAGCATCGGGCCCGAGCCGAGCAGGAAGTCGACATATTCCTTGCCGTCCTCGTCCCACACACGGCCGGCGCGGCCCTCGCGGATCACCACCTCGCCCGGAAAATTGCCAAAGGTGCCGCCGGGCAGAACCCGCTTCGCCTTCTCCACGAGCCCGTGCCCGATGCCGTTTTCGTCGATCCGATCCACGCGAACGCCCCCTTGCCGCCAAAACAAAAGGCGCAGGCAGCGTACCGCCTGCGCCTTTGTACAGCGCGGTTATTCGGCGGCGGCGCGGGTCGGCTCGATAAAGCGCGACACCCACTTGTCGCGGCGCCTGAGGCCGTCGCGGTACATCGCTTCGAACTCGGCGGCCGGGAAGGAATGGGTCGACGGCCGCTTCATCAGCGCCTCGCCCCACGCCTTCAGCCGGGGGTAACTTTCGATATGGCCGAGCTTGCGGACCCGGTCGAGAAAGAAATAGCGCTGCAGAAACGGCGCATAGGCGGCATCGACGAGCGAATACTTCTCGCCGTTGAAAAACGGCCCGCGGCCCTGCTTTTCGAGCGCCTTTTCGAGCCGCTCGAACGGCGCCGGGATGCCGGCCGCGGCCTTGTCATAATCCGCCTCGGTGTCGGCATAAGCGGTGGCGGTCACGGCACTGGCGAAAGTCGGCACAAAATCGGTCCAGGCGCGGTTCAGCGCCCGCTCGATAGGGTCTGCCGGATGCAGCCGCGGTTCGATCGTCTCGTCGAGATATTCGTTGATCGCGTTCGACTCGAACAGCGACAGCTTGTCGTCGATGCGCAGCACCGGCACTTTTTTATGCGGCGAGATCGCGAGAAACCAGTCGGGCCGGTTGTCGGGCTCGATATGGCGCATCTCGAATTCGGTGTTCTTTTCACGCAGCACGATCGCCGAACGCTGCACCCACGGGCAGGTCTTAAAGCTGACGAGCATGTATTTTGTCACGGCGGCCTCCGATCGTTTGTGTTGATCGGAGCAGTATGACACGCCGCACCGGAGGGTTTAAGCCCTAATCGCTCGGCGGCGGGGTCTCCTCGCCGCTGCCGCAGCCTGCCCGAGCCGCGCTCCCGCCACGGCCGGCCTTGGCTTATTTGATTTTCGCTTCCTTGAAGAGGACGTGCTTGCGTGCGACAGGATCAAACTTTTTCAATTCGAGCTTGCCGGTCTTGGTCCGCGGGTTCTTCTTCGTCACATAATAAAAGCCGGTATCGGCGCTGCTGACGAGCTTGATCAGGACGGTGCTGGTCTTGGCCATGACGAAAATGCCCAGGGTCAGGGATAATGCTCGCCGGAAGATAGCGATCCGTCGCCTCCTGTCAAGGCGCGCTCGGTCGCGACCGGTGCGGCGCCGACCGGCTTTGCCGCGAGGCTCGGCGCGGCGCCCATCATGTGGACGGCTTGGCTGTAAAGGACCGGGTCGGCCAACAGGCGCGCGGCGACTGCCAAATCGATTGACCGATCGCCGGCGCGCGGCGGGCAGGAATGGCGTAGCTCGGCCCAGCCGGTGTCGTCGAGCGAGGTGCGCAAGACGGTGGTGACGGGTGCGCCCGCCGCAGCACCGCCCGCACGCTCCAAGGCGGTCGCGATCGCTTGGCCGTCGTCGCCCAGATCGCTGGTGCAAACCGTCGGAACGACGCCGTGTCCATTCAGCGAATAACCTGCGGGAGCGACCAGCTCGGCCCAGGTCAAGGTCAGCTCACCGTCGTTGGGGAGCCGCAACACGGTCTGCACCGTGCCTTTGCCATAGGAGGCGGTGCCGACGACGACCGCGCGCCCGGCATCCTGCAGCGCCGCGGCGACGATCTCCGACGCCGAGGCCGAGCCGCCATTGACCAGCACGACAATCGGGATCCGCGGTGCTATGGCGTCGCCGGAGGCCTCGAAATATTGCCGGCTCGCCGGGTTGCGCCCCACGGTCGCGACGATCGGCCCCTTGGCGAGAAACACGTCGGCAAGGCTGACCGCCTGGTCGAGCAAACCGCCGGGATCGCCGCGCAGGTCGAGCACGATGCCGCGCAGCTGCGGCCCCATCTCGCGCTTGATCGTCTCGAGATCTTCGACAAGCTGTTGTGTCGTGTTCTGGTTGAAGCCCGACACATGGAACACCGCGATACCGCTTTCCCGCGTCACCGTCACCGTGGGCAACACGATCAGCGTGCGCTGCAGTTGGTAATCGCGGCTCTCGCTTCCGGTGCTGGCGACGCTGATCGCGACCGTGCTCGAGATCGGGCCGCGAAGCTGGCGGATCACGTCGTTCTGCGAACGGTTGGCGGTCGGCTCGCCGTTGACGGCGACGATCCGGTCGCCGACCCGGATCCCGGCGACATCGGCCGGGCTACCCGGAATGATTTTGGTAATACGAAACGGAGCGGCGTCGTCTTCGAGCAATACCCCGACCCCGCCAAAGCCGTCGCGCGCCGCACGCTGATCGCGAGCAGCCTGCGGGGTCGAGTAGCGCGAAAAGCGGTCGAGGCCACCGGCAATACCATCGAACAGCGCCTTGTCGATCTCGTCCTGAGGATCGGCCGCGAGGGTCGGCGAGGCCTGCTTTGCGTCGGTTTCGAGCTGGCCCAGCCAGCCGCCCCAGACATGCGGGTCGTCGCTCGGCGGGTTGGGATAGGTCGCGACTTCGCGCTCGCCATAGCTCAGCACGATGTCGGTTTCATCATGCGGCCCCGGGGTCTCCGTCACTCTGAGCTTGGGGTCGAGCTGAGCAAGGCGGGCGGCGGCGTCGAGCGCCAGCCTGCGGTTCGACACCTCGACGATGTACAGATCGTCGATCTGGTCGAGACCGCGGGCGAACAGCCGGCCCCGCGGATCGGCCGGCATCGGCTGCAATTGGCTGCAGCCGATCAACGCGACGGCGACGGCGATGATGCTCGCCGGTGCGAACACAGCCGCCGGACGCAACCACATCGGCATCGAGGGTACCCCCGAAATCCCCGCGGCGAGCCGCCCGGGGATCCGCCAGCCTCGGCCCAAGCCCCGAGGACAGCGAGGGATCGTAAATTGCCGCGGTCAGGCGATCAACTGCGCCGTCCGGCGCGGGCGCCGCGGCCGGTTCGCGCCACCTCCTCGATGCGGAACAGCAGCCGGCCGCCGATCGCGTCCGCCTCCCGCAGGCGCACGGTCACGGCGTCGCCGAGTTGGAAGACGCGGCCATAGCGGCGGCCGGCCAGACGCGGCGGCTTGTCGCGCCGGTCGTAATAGTCCGAGGGCAGAGTGGAGATCGGCACGAGCCCGTTGGCCCCGCTCTCCGCCAAGGTGACAAACAGGCCGAAATCCACGACGCCACTGATATATGCCGCAAACAGGCTGCCGACCGCGTCGGCGAGCAAGCTCGCGCGGTAGCGTTCGATCGCTGCTCGCTCGGCCGCGACGGCGCGCCGTTCGGTCGCCGAAATATGCTCGCCGATTGCCGCCATTTGCGAACCGTCGACGTCGCCCGGCAAGCCGCCGGCGCCGAAATCGCCGCCGGCCACGTTGGCGCCGGCAATCAGCGCGCGATGCACCAGGAGATCGGCATAGCGCCGGATCGGCGAGGTGAAATGGGCGTAGCGCCGCAATCCGAGCCCGAAATGCCCGATATTATCCGGGCTGTAGGCCGCCTGCGCCTGGCAGCGCAGCACCAGATCGTTGACCAGCGGGGCGACTGGGGTGCCCGCGGCGCGGCGCAGTAGCCGATTGAACAACTCGGGCTTCAGCGCCTGGCCCTTGGCGAAGGCGAGCCCGGGAATGCCGCTCTCCGCGAGAAAATCGCGCAGTGCCGCGACCTTGTCCGGGTCGGGCGCGTCATGGATGCGGTACATGCAGGGCCACCGACGGGCTTCCAGCTCTTCCGCCGCCGCGACATTGGCGAGGATCATGAATTCCTCGATCAGCCGGTGGCTGTCGAGACGCGGAGCCGGAACCACCGCGGCCGGGCGCCCGTCGGCGTCGAGCGCGACCCGATCCTCGCGGATGTCGAGATCGAGCGCCCCGCGCGCGGCGCGAGCCCGTGCCAGCGCATCGTAAGCGCCGTAAAGCGCGACGACCGTCTGGGCCGGAACGGAAACCGGCGGCTCCCGCTGCCGGTCGCGGATCGCCTGGGTTTCCTCATAGGTGAGCCGCGCCGCCGAGCGCATCAGCCCGCGCGCGAACCGATGACGGCGCTTATGACCGGCGGCGTCGATCCACAGATGCACCGCAAGACAGGCACGGTCGACTGCCGGCTTCAGCGAGCACAGCTCGTTCGACAGCGCCTCGGGCAGCATCGGCACGACGCGATCGGGAAAATACACCGAATTACCGCGCCGTTCAGCCTCGCGGTCGAGCGCGCTGCCGGGGCGCGCATACCAGGCGACATCGGCGATCGCGACGACGAGATGCCACCCGCCGAGGTTGGCCGGGTCGGGGTCGGGTTCGGCCCACACCGCGTCGTCGAAATCGCGGGCGTCGCTGCCGTCGATCGTGACCAAGGTCAGGTCGCGCAGGTCGGTGCGGCCGCCGAGGCCGACGGGTGCGGCGGCCTCGGCTTCAGCGATCGCGGCGAGGGGAAATTCGGTCGGGATTCCGAAGGAGGCGATCGCCAGCCGGCTGATGGCGCCCGGGTCGGTCGCCGCACCCAAGCGCTCGACAATACGCGCCCGCGGCAGGCCGACCCGCGCTTTCGGCAATATCTCCCCTACCACCAGCTCGCCCGCGACGGCGCCCGCAGCGTCGTCCTCGACGACGCGATACTCGGTTTTGTTGCGCCGATCGGCCGGCACGACCCGGCCGCCGTCGCGATCTTTCTCGAAGACCCCGGTCACCCGCTCGCCAGCAGGATCGAGCCGGCGGATCACCCGCGCCTCTATTTCTCCGCTGTCGAGCGTCACCAACCGCGCCGCGGCGCGCGCGCCGACCGCCATCGCGTCGCCCTCTTCGGCCAACCGCAAAACCGGCGCCGGATCAGGTCCGGGCCAGGCGACCGGGCGAGCCAGCGGGACGCCGTCTTCATCGGCGCCGATCCGCTCGACGATTGTCAGTTCGGGCAGCGGCGGCGCACCGGTCAGCCGTCGGTTGGCGGCTCGGTTCACCACGCCCGAGCGCTCGATCTGGCGCAGCATGTCGCGCAGCGCCGGCCGGTCGGCCGGCGCCAGGTTGAAGGCGCGGGCGATCTCGCGCTTGCCGACCGCCGCCGGGCTGTCGCGAATAAAGCGACGACATCATTCGCCGATGGCAGCGCACCCGCAACTCGCTTTGGCTTTTTCTCCGCAGCCGGCGGTGCCGACCGCGCCATCTAATCCGACTGAGCCGCGGCGCGGGGCGGCGGCTTTTTTGGCGGGCGGGCGGTGCTGGCCTTTTTCTTTTTCGGCGCGCCGGCGGCTCGTTTTGACGGTGCTGCGCGCTTTGCCGCCGCCGCAGGCTTTGCCGCCTTACCTTTGGATGCCTTCGCCGACTTCGCTGCGGCAGGTCTGGTTGCGTTGCGCCCGCGCCTCGGGCTTTTTTCGCGCCGGGCTTCGAGCAACGGGATCGCCTGTTCGAGCGAAAACGTCTCGATGTCGGCGTCGCGGGGCAACGACGCAATGACGCCGTCGTGGCTGACATAGGGGCCGTATCTTCCCTTGTACAGCGCCACCGCTCCGCCATCGGGATGTGGCCCTAGCGCGCGCAATGGCTGCGCCGCGCCGCGCCGCCTCTCGGCCGCCGGCTCGGCCAACAGCACGACCGCGCGGTTGACCCCGATTGTCAGCA
>Ga0210383_10001888_pt1 | contig 19071 bp, 13 predicted proteins | sample IncBWC14OmetaG_FD_160072 | JGI IMG/M metagenome (GOLD analysis project Ga0210383, IMG submission 160072) | Forest soil microbial communities from Barre Woods Harvard Forest LTER site, Petersham, Massachusetts, United States - Inc-BW-C-14-O ...
GCCAGCCCAACCCCAACAGCACCAGCCCAACCCCCAACAACACCAGCGACTCCAACTTCGGGAAGACCATCATCTCGCCCAACCCATCCCGCAACAACCCCAACAACCCGAACCCCGGAAGATCAACGCCATCGAAGCTCGATTGATCAACCTCCTCACCGGAAAACAGCCCCTGACCTTCGAAGACTTCATCACCCTCACCCGCCTCCCCATCCCCAAACTTTCCCTCACCCTCCTCAACCTCGAAATCAAAGGCATCATCCGGTCGCTTCCCGGAAGACGTTACCGCCTCGCGTCCTGATCATCAACCCCATCTACAAAAATTTGGACCATACCACCCCCCTGTCCTATCTTTGCACATGGCAAGAATAAATTCCCCCGCTGGCAAATCATCCCCCTCTAAATTTTTCGGTGAAGGCCTCACATTTGACGATGTATTGTTATCACCTGCCTTCTCCCAGGTACTCCCCCGCGAAGCAGACATCCGCAGCAAATTGACCCGGGATCTTACCATCAATATCCCCCTCGTCTCCTCCGCAATGGACACCGTAACAGAAGCCACACTCGCCATCGCGCTCGCCCGCGAAGGCGGCATCGGCATCCTGCATAAGAACATGAGCATCGAGCGCCAGGCGGAACAGGTTCGCAAAGTCAAACGCAGCGAAAGCGGCCTTATCATCGACCCCATCACGTTGCACGAAGAATCGACGATCGCTGACGCGCTTCGGTTAATGAAGGAGAACAAGATCGGCGGCATCCCTATCGTGAATCACAACAAGGTGCTCGTCGGCATCCTGACCAACCGCGACCTTCGCTTTGAAGACAACAAACGCCGCAAGGTCAGCGATGTCATGACCACAAAAGACAAGCTGATCACCGCTCCCGAAGGTACCGATCTCAAAAAAGCGGAAAAGATCCTTCAGAAATACAAGATCGAGAAACTCCCCGTCGTCAACCGCCAGGGCCGGTTGATCGGGCTGATCACGTACCGCGATATCCTGCAGCTCTCCAGCTATCCCAACGCTGTCAAAGATGCGTACGGCCGGCTTCTCGTCGGCGCCGCACTGGGAATCACCAAAGACCTGCTCGAAAGGGCCGCCGCCCTCCAGCAGATCGGCGTCGACGTCGTAACCCTCGACAGCGCCCATGGCCATCACATCGGCGTCATCAACGCCCTGAAAAATCTCAAAAAGAATTTCAAAACACTCCAGGTCATCGCCGGCAATATCGGCACCGCCTCCGGCGCAAAGGCCCTGGCGGACGCCGGCGCAGACGCCGTCAAGGTCGGGATCGGCCCCGGCTCCATCTGTACTACCCGCATCGTAGCCGGTGCCGGCGTACCGCAGATCACAGCCGTCATGGAAGCCGCATCCGTCCTCAATAATCGCGACATCCCCGTCATTGCCGACGGCGGTATCCGCTACACCGGCGATATGGTAAAAGCGCTCGCCGCGGGCGCAAGCACGGTCATGATGGGTAGCGTATTCGCAGGCGTTGAAGAAAGCCCCGGAGAAACAATCATCTACGAAGGACGCAAATTCAAGGAATACCGCGGCATGGGCTCCATCGGCGCCATGACCCAGGGAAGCAGCGACCGCTATTTCCAGGACGTCGAAGATGACATCAGGAAACTCGTTCCGGAAGGCATCGAAGGCCGCGTCGCCTTTAAAGGCAGCCTCGCGGAAGTCGTTCAGCAATATGTCGGCGGACTTCGGGCAGGTATGGGTTACTGCGGGGCCAAGGATATCCCGACCCTCCGCGAGCAAGCCCAATTTATCCGGATCACCAACGCCGGCATGAAAGAGAGCCATGCCCACGATATAGAGATCACCAAGGAGGCGCCCAACTACAGCCGATAAAACACGATGAAAAAGCTCCATCCCGCCCCCCTCTCCGCCCTCACCGGACTGCTGCTTTACGCGGCATGGCCGGAATCTCCCCTCACCTTCCTGATCTTTGTCGCTTTCATTCCCTTACTATGGCTCGAACGGCAAGGCATCCGCCGCGCCCGGTTCTTCGGCTGGACCTATCTCTCCATGCTCATCTGGAATATCGGCGCGACCTGGTGGATCTGGAACGCTTCCGTCCCCGGCGCCCTGGGCGCGTTACTTCTCAACAGCCTCCTGATGTGCGTACCCTGGCTCGGCTTCCACCTGATCCGAACCCGCATGGGCAATAACTTCGGCTATGCCTCCCTGATCCTGTTCTGGTTGAGCTTCGAATACTTCCATCTGCAGAACTGGGGCCTCAGCTGGCCATGGCTCACGCTCGGGAACGTCTTCGCAACCCATCCGGATTGGATCTCCTGGTACCAGGTCACCGGCACCAGCGGTGGCAGCTTCTGGATACTGCTCGTCAACGTGCTCCTCTTTCAATGGCTATGGCAACTTACCAAACATCATACCTTCAGGAGGGTGACCCTCGCAGTAACCGTCGCCCTTGTCATGTTACCCATTTTCTTGTCCTGGTTAACTACATCAATTCCATTCAAACTCCTCAAAGTCCGGAAATATCAAATCGTCATCGTCCAACCCAACATCGATCCCTATGAGAAGGTGGAGACCGGCACCTTCGAGTCCCAACTGCAAAAGCTCATCCGCCTAAGCGACTCGGCCATCGACTACAACACCGCGGTCGTCATCTGGCCCGAGACCGCTTTGATCGGCGAAAACCTCGGCATCGAAGAAGACCATATAAAAGAAAACCGTTTATTGAAGCCTCTCTGGGGCTTTCTGCGCCGCCATCCGCACATCAACCTTTTCACCGGAATGGAAAGCTTCCGGATTTTTGATGTCCGACATTCCCCCACCGCAATTAGATTCGTGGATGCCGACAAATATTTCGAAAGCTATAACGCCGCCGCCATCCTTGACACCGGCGGTCTTGTACAATCTTACCACAAATCCAGATTGGTGCCGGGTGTCGAAACGCTCCCCTTCTTCCTCCGCTTCATGGCCCCGTTGTTTGAGAAATTCGGTGGAACCACCGCAGGCTATACCGGCCAGGACGACCGGAACCCCCTCATCACGACCAATTCGACCTTCAAGATAACCCCCGCCGTCTGCTACGAAAGCATCTATGGGGAATTCCTATCCGAATTCAGCAGGAATCGGGCCGACCTCATAACCATCATCACCAACGACGGCTGGTGGGGCAACACGCCCGGCCATTTACAACACCGGGACTATGCCCGCCTCCGTGCCATCGAGACCGGACATTGGGTCGTGCGCAGCGCCAACACCGGCATTTCCTGCGTCATCGATCCGCATGGCCGCATCACCCAATCCCTCCCCTGGGACACGGACGGCGTAATCAAGACCAGCGTTCCCCCAACCCCGGAGCTCACTTTCTATGCCCGGTACGGCGATTGCCTCTCCAAACTGGCCGCCGCACTCACCATTCTTCTCCTGATGTGGCACCTTTCTACCGCGATCAAAAGGAGGACCGGCCGTGTCTGATCAGCTCTTCTATCGCGACCTTGGGGAAGGACCACCCACCCTACTGCTCCACGGCTTCGCCGAAGACAGTACCGTCTGGGACAACCAGACCGGCGCACTCACGGGCGCCTGCCGCCTGATCCTGCCCGACCTCCCCGGCAGCGGCCGCTCACCCGCAATAACCGCCCGCACGACCAGCGATCCCACCCCTCCCACGACCACCATCGAATCCATGGCCGCCACGATCAAAGCCCTCCTCGACCAGCTAAAGATCGACCGGTGCACCCTGATCGGCCACAGCATGGGCGGTTATATCGCCCTTGCGTTCGCCGCCCTGTACCCCGAACGCCTGACAGCATTTGGTCTCTTTCACTCCACCGCCTACCCGGATACCGAAGAGAAGCGCGCCACCCGGCGCAAAGCGATCGACTTCATCCGGACAAACGGCTCCGCGCCCTTCATCCGCGCATCCATACCCAACCTTTTTTCAACTTATACCCGCGAGCATCACCCCGACCTGATCGAAACGACCATCGCTAAATACTCGACGTTCGCCCCCTCATCCCTCATCGCCTGGTACGAAGCGATGATCGCCCGGCCCGACCGGACCGATGTGCTGCGACAATTCCCCCGGCCCGTCCTGTTCATCGCCGGCCGGGACGACAACGTCATCCCGTTACAACAATCGCTCGAGCAATGTTATTTACCGTCCATATCCCATCTTTACATCGTGGAGAATGCCGGCCATCAGGCCATGCTCGAGAACCCGCAAAAGAGTAACCAACTATTACTGGAATTCATCAACTTTGTAACCCGCATATGAACCGAACCATCCTGATCACCGGCGCCACCTCCGGCTTTGGTGAAGCCTGCGCCCGCCGGTTCGCCGCTGCCGGCGACCGCCTCATCCTCACCGGCCGCCGCGCCGACCGCCTCCAGTCGCTCAGCCGCGAACTCGAACGTGGCTCCGTCCCATCCCACGTCCAGCCCTCCATCTCTGCCTCCCCCGCCACCCAACCCGGCGTCCCGGTCCTAACCCTAACCTTCGACGTCCGCGACCGCGCCGCAACAGAAGCGGCCATCGCCTCCATCCCGCCCGACTGGCGAAGCATCGACATCCTCATCAACAACGCAGGCCTAGCGCTGGGCCGCGACTATTTCGACGACGCCAGCATCGAAGACTGGGAAACCATGATCGACACCAATATCAAAGGACTGCTCTATGTCTCCAAAGCTGTGCTCCCGCTCATGATCCCAACCGGTAACGGCCACATCATCAACCTCGGCAGCGTCGCCGGCAAAGAGGTATACGAAAAGGGAAATGTATACTGCGGAACGAAGTTCGCCGCCGACGCGATCTCTCACTCCATGCGCATCGACTTGCTCCGCCATGGGATCAAGGTGACCGCCATCCACCCCGGCGCCGCCGACACCGAATTCTCCATCGTCCGCTTCAAAGGCGACCAGACACAGGCCACGCGAATCTACGAAGGCTACACCCCCCTCCACGCGGAAGACGTCGCCGACGCCATCTTCTATTGCGCTTCCCTCCCGCCCCACGTTTGTATCAACGACCTCGTGATAACCTGCAAGGCCCAGGCCGATGCGATCTATTTTTATAAAACCTGACGAAACCCGTCAAACCCATGAACCCACCCAAACTCCCTGCTCACTTTTAACTATGGCGAATTCGCCGCAGTTAGCCGACCCGCCGATTCCCACTACCCCGCGCCCCTCCCGCTCGCGCCAAGCCGCCCTAAGGCGCCAGCGCAATCCTGATCTGTATCCCCCCCTTCGTCGTCACGATCGGCGGCGTCGTCGAGATCGCCGGCGTTGTCCGCTGCTGATCATAGAAGAACTTCAGATTGATCCGGTTATTCAACACATAATTGATCGACGGATCGATCCGGATAACCTTCTGCCCGCCGGTCGGCAGCGACGTATTCTGATCCAGGTAACTGCTGGACATGGCATCGTTCCGGATACTGATATCCAACTGCAGCGTCAGGTCGTTTGATCCCTTTTTCGAATTGATACTCCCCGCCGGTCCGTTCGGCGGCGTCTTCCCATTCCCCGGCACCTTCCAGCCAAACGGCAGCCCGACATTCGAATACTTGATCCCCCAACCCAGATCGAGCTCTGTCGACTCGCTTTCACTCAATTGATAATCGACCAGGCTCAGGCTTAGCTGCCGCGACCGGCTGTAGCTCACCTTCGCCTTCATCTGGTTCACGAACGTCATGTCAATTCCCAGCAGCGGCGCGAACTGCTCCTGGATAGTGATGTTCGGCACCTGGTAATAAGGCACGAAGTTTCCCGTCAATGTATCCACGAAGCCCGGCATCCGATAACCCAGCGGGTCCGAATAGTTCAGGTTCGAATTGAAGGTACCCATGCTGAGTGAGCTCGTATAGGAATTGGACAGGTTGAAGCTCGTGAAGATCTTGCTGAAGAACGGCACCTTGCTCAACCCTGTATACGTGATATGCCAGTTTGGTTTCGGGAGGTACCCTGCAAAAGGATTCGACGTGACCCCCCCGCCGCTCTCATTCATGAGCGGGATCTTCTGCGGATTCGTCCCGGTATAAGCAGCCAGGAATGCGGGGATCAGCACGTCCTGCGAATACAATCCATACCCTTTGATATACCCATCCGTCCCGACCAGCCCCCCAGTATAGGGGTTGATCGCCCCGACCCGGTGCGAAATGACCACCCGGTTACCCTCAAACGCCAGGAACGTCTTCGTCACCTGGTCCGGTTGATACTTCTCGAACATTGTCTTGTACGACAAATAGCTGATCGTAAACGTACCCGTCATATAAGGATTCAGCCGCGAATAATACGACCCGCCGGAAGTATCCTTGTATAGCTCCGAATAGTTCATCCCGAACGTCTTGTCCACATTGATATTGATATGGAAATCCCGCACCGGCTCCAGCATCGCCGCGATCGAGATCTTCTGTGTATAGGAGATCGTATTCTGCTCATTGAACGTCGTATCCGTCGAAAGCAGACCCTTTCGGCCAAGCGCATTGATAAAGTTGGTATCCGGCCGCATCCCCAGCGTATATTTCCACCCCGGCTGCGAAGTCCTCAGATCATTACCCAACAGCTGGGTGCTGTCCAGGAACCCGTAAATAGCCGACGAAGAGTTATCCGAATAATTCACCGTGATCCGCTTGAGGGAGGTTAATATCATCGCGAGCGCCTTCGGGAATCCCGTTAGCTTCGGTCCTGTCGGCGGTGGCGTCACCGGCTTCCGGCCGCGCGTCGTATCCGGCCGCGCGCCCGCCTGCGGCTTCCCGCTTGTCCCCACATCCAGACTCTTCAGTAGTTTCCATTTATCATACAGCCGCGTAAAATCCAAATCGGCCGTCACAAGACGGTTCTGCGTATTCTGAATGCTGTTCCCGAACGTAGGTGCCAGCAGTGAAGCCGTCGTCCAGTTATAGGTAGCCGAATAGGTTGCCTGGACCTTCGTCCAGTCCAGCGCCGGGATCTTGCTCGTAGGCAGCACATACGACAGATTGGTGTTCTGATTGTACATGACATTGCGGCCACCCCGAAAGAAACGAGCCCACATTTCCCGTCGCTGCTTGGCATTGTCGCGCGCCAGGGTATCGTCGATCCACGCATTGTTCGTCGCGTTGAAGCTTAACGACAACGACCGCGTAAAGTCCCATTTCAGCGTATACAGCCGGTTGAACGTAAATGATTTATTTATGGTTTCCGGTATGATGTCCTCCGGCCCGCCTACGTTCCGCGCCCGGGTGGCCCCGACCGTCTTGTTGATATTGAACTGGACCCCCAGCACCGTCGGCATCAGGTTATAGTTGAAATCCCTGATCAACCCCAGCCAGGGCGTCTTCGCCTTGATCTTCTTCTTGAAGGGTTCCTTGAACCTCGGCTGCCGGCTGAAATTATACGCCAGGATCGCCTTATTGTTCGTCAGGTCATCTTCCACATCTAACGGACTGTGGTGAGTGCTGTTCGTGTACGAATAACTAAAGTTGAAATTCTCGATACTCCATAATTGCAGCCGCTTATTGGTCGGATTGTTCTTATGCAGATTTGTCAGGTTCAACGTTTCCGTCGTAGTCGCATCGACCGCCTGCTTTTTGATGGAATCCCGTTCCCTCGCCGGCGCAAGGGCAATCTTGTCTTTTAATAAAATGTCCAGATCGAATGGATCGTATTCCGGCGTCGCGACAATCCGCGTAATCCCCGCATAGACCGGCACCGAGATCGCCGCCTTCTTCGGCAACAGCTTGCCCATCTCCAGGCTGGTCGCCGCATCCAGCTCCAAATCGTTCTCATAGGATCGCTGGCTGGTATTCTGATCGAGCGTACCCCAACCCGCCGACCGGTTGCTGCCCGCCAGCGACAACGTACCGATATCGGCCAGTTTAGTGTCCACCTTGCCGACCGCGGCCCAGCCCCCCTTCTCGCTGATATCGGTCAGCCGCAGCTCATCGAACCAGACTTCCGTACAGACCGGATAAGGCTGATTGGCATTGGTCACCCCGAGGAAGAACGCCTGCACCGCCCCCAGGTTGGGGTTGCCGAGGATGGCATACGTTCGCCCGGTAGTGGCGTCTACCTCCTTGTAATAGACATTCGAGACCCCTGAATTATTCCTGTCCTCTTTCAGTTTGATCAGCCGGCCCAGCTGCATATCGAGATTGTTCGCCGCCGGCCAGACGTCCGGCGGGTTGTTATCGCCCCATTCAGACTTGGTCAGCGGAATACGGATCTCATAATAGTTGCTGGTGAAATCGCTTCCCATCCGGATGATCGCCTGAAGATCGCCGCTATTGAAGTTGGTTTGGATACCCGTCGCCTCGGCATGGATGAACATATCGATCGTCCCATACCGGCGCAGGTCAAGGTTCGTCGTCTTGTATACCCCGCGGGCATCCCCTTGCGCCAGGTGGCAGATCTGCAAACTCATCGACTGCTCGTTCAGCAGCAGGTTCACATTGTTGCTGCTCAGTTCCTGCTGCCGCGCCACCCCCGGCGGGATCACATATTCGATCGGCGACCGTGAGCTGTTCTGCTCGATATTGACCGCCGTGACATTGAAGGTGGTTGAGCTGTTGACCGGCAGCGGCGTCATATTCCCCGTTGTATCGATGACATAGCTGAAGTTTCTCCACGTGTTCCGCACCAGCTGCATCTGCGCAAACCGTAACACCACCGAATCCTGCCAGCCGTTCAGGTAGATCCGCATAAACTGCATCGAGCGCATGTCCGGCATATTCCCGACATTCTGATAGTATTCGGACAACGGAATGCTAAACTGGTACCACCACGCAGACGCAGCGGTACCACCCGTCGGCGTGACCCGGATGGAATCGGTAATATAATAATTGCCGTTCGTATACCCGAAGCTGTCCCGCGTCAGATTCACCTTGTATTCGAAATACTGCTCCAGCGTGTTCATCGTGTTATCGTTGTTGATATCCTCCTGGTCCGGATACAACGTAAATGCCGTGATCGTCGTGGCCCCCGTCGCCGCGATCGGTGAGTTGTTCTGCGGATTGTTGACGAACTTATAACGACCAAGGATACCCACTCCATTCGTTGTAAGACCACCCGGGTTATATCTGGGATCGAGATAGTTCACAAAGTCGTCACTCGACGGGTCGCTGTAGTATTGTTGGTACACATTCGGGTTCGTGATGATCGTGCCCAGCTGATTCAGATAATTTGCAAAATGATTCTGCTCCGAAGGGTCACTCATCCCGTCCAAACCGACGTCCTGGTAAGGCCGGTCAGCGGGATTGTTGCTGAATGCCGTCGTCACTTCGATCGGATTGGCCGGCACCCGCCCCCAGACCGACGTACTGTCAATCGCCGCGACAATATTGGGCGTATTCAATCCATTCTCAAACTCCTTCTTGCCATCCTTCAGGATATCTTCGCTTACGCTTCCCAGGTCGATATACATATACCCTCCGGCGACACTATTGATCACCGGTATGGGATTGATCGACGTATCAAACGGGCTCAGCATCCAGAACTGCAGCACCTCGATATTTGCCGTTTCGAAGTCGGTCTGCTGCAGCGCCCGCATGATACCACCCCAGCGCGTTGTCGGGTTGTTCAACTGGCCTGTTGCCGGATCGATGCTGCCCGGCCGCGTGTCGAAGTTATACGGACCCCGGTCTTTCGGATAATAGGCCATATCGAACGTCACCAGCTGCGCCTGCCCCGTCTGCACCGACTGGTTCGGAAAGATCTGTTGCACCAGGAGCGGCTGGATCCGCGGGTCCAGCAACGTTTGCTCATACGAGTCCGGATCGACCGACCCGCCCGTATTCTGTAACGAAGGATCGATATTGTACCATGCCAGCCGCGCCCGGTTATACCCGTAAGCAAGACTGTCACTCAGCACCGCTTCCGGGAAGAGCGGCGGATACTGTCCCCCGACACCCGCCGGGGCGGACGCCAGCGCCCAGCTCGTCAGCGGAAAACGCAGGTCGATCGCGCTGGTTGAACCTTCGAAATCGTCAATATAGACCGCACCCGACGTGCCCTTGCCGATCTGCGGGGGATGCCCCGGACGCAGGATTGCCGCTTCCCCATACGCATTGATCGTACTCATTTCCTTCGTGGGGTAGAGGTGGTTCAGCGCGCGCGTCAGTTGCGGCAGCTGGCCCCGGTAGTTGGCATCCACGCCGAACATCGTGTTCCGAACGGGGTCCTCGCCATAATCGGTCTTGGCAAAAAATGGCCGCTCGTTCAACCGCTCGATCGTTCCCCCCAGCGACAGGGTCTCCGTCGCCGTATTCTTCGCCAGGTAGTCCAGCCGCAACCCCATAAAGCTCTTCTGCTGAAGACCGAAATTCGCATTGTTCTCAAACGACACGTTTACCGGCACCCCCGACTGAACGATCGCCTGATTGATGATCGTCACCTGGCCCGAGGCATAGTCTACCGTATAGTCCTGGTTCTCCTTCAGGGTCTGCCCGCCCGCGGTCACGACGACGGAACCCTGCGGAACATTGAAGGCACCCAGCGACAAGGTATTTGACATCTGCCCTTTCGCCGATCCCGTGATCACATACCGGTCTACGTTGGCATAGGTCTGCGCCACCGCTTTGATGGTGTCGTACAATTGGGAGAAAATGTACTGCTGCTGAATGGAATCCACCGTACTATTGTTGAACGCCACTGAATCGATATAATGGCCGAAGGGCTGCAGCACCGGAAAGATGATCGTTCCCAATGTGGAGATCACCGTTTCCCCTTCGATGTAGTCGAACTGACCATCCGGCCCCGGGTCGTTGTTGGCGTTGAGACGGTCCAGCCCTAATAACGAAATCAACGGAATCCCCGTCTTGGGCCCCACCGGCAGGTAATTCTTCGTCCCCTTGCTCGGCTGGTCATAATTGACCGAAAGCTGGAAACCGGTCCTGGTGATGTTCGACAAGGAGCTGCCGCCAGCCACCGTCAGCGAATAGATATTCTTCATCATCAGGTTCCAGAGCGGAAGGTTAGTCCGCTGCGCCGTAGCTTTCAACAATTTGAGGTATAAGACCTTCGTCGCTCCACCGCTCACCCCGGTCAACGGATTGGCGGCCGCCGTATCCGGCGGGACATCCGAAGCGAATTCTCCGACCTGGAAGATCTGACCGTTATAGCTGTACTGATAGGCGACCGCCAGCACATCGTTGGGCTGAAGCGCCTGATTCAGCGAAATAAAGCCGACCTGCGGGTTGTAATAGTATTCGCTGGGGCCCAGTTTCCGGGCATAGACCGTTTCAAAGTCCTGCACCTGCACCAGTCCCAGCGAGTTGAGCTTGTTGACCGCCGTCGTTGGGTCACGGCTCGTCGGGTCGTTCACGATACTGGTATATTCTGTATTCGCCGTGTTATACGGATAAGCAAGGCTGGTCTGCGAATGGATCTTGGAGTTATAGGGCTGCTGTTCCCCAAGATCCATCAACCCCACGATCTGCCGCGAACTCGTATCATAACCCTGCCGGTTCGTCACCCACACCTCTATCCGAAGAATTTGAGCCAGCGATTGCACGACCGGAAGTGTCGACATCGCATGATTATAATTGTTCATGAAATACTGGCCCAGCAGAAAGTGCCGGTTTTCATCGTAATTGTCCGCCTTGAAGGAAAAGGTGGAGACCGCCGCCCCTCCGGCCGAGTTAATCGATTGCTTCTGAGAGGTCTCATTGGCCAGCACACCCGTGATCGTCAACTTCCCGAACTGCAGCTGCGTTTTTATCCCGAAGAGCGATTGCGCCCCCGTCATCAGCGTGCTCTTGGTCGTGAATGACACGTTCCCCGCCTCCACCTTTTTCACGATCTCGTCCGGGCCGCCCGTGTAATCCAGCTTGAGTTGATTCTCGAAGTTAAAGTTAGCCAGCGTGTTATAACTGATCGGCAGCTTTAGTTTACTCCCAACCGACCCCACCACGCTCAAATTGGCCGATTCGTCGAACATCAGCCCTCCCTGTCGCCTTGCGCTTTGCGGAAGTGTCGGATTCTCAATGTTCTGCCCCTGGTACCCCGCCGTGATGTCCACATTCCCCTGAGGCCGGATATCTGGCTTTCCCGTCCCAAAAATTCGATTGAACAGGTTATCGCTCACCGATAGATTCGGCCGCATATTTCGTCTGTTCAGCTCATCCACCGCATCAGCCCGGCTTCGGAAATAGGCATCCTCATCGATCTTGCCCTGTAACTGCAGCATCTCGTCCTGGGTATAGGCAGTAGGCTCTCTATAATATTGGCTGCCAATCTTTTCGTAGATATAATACTCCTGGGTCTCCGGGTCGTAGGCAATCGAATCGTGGATATTGGCCGGAGCCATGAGGTCGAAGGGATTGTGAACGGAGTCCGTGAAGAAGTCGCCGCGCCGGTCATGGATCGGCCAATGCAGCGTGTCTTTGTAGACCGAATCCAACCCCGCTATCAGCGCGCGAAGAGTATCCCTCGCCCGGTACATGCTATCCGCCCTCGCCGCCCGCACACTGTCAGCCTTCGTCTGACCGGGCAGCGTATCCAGCAGCGGACAACTCTTGCCCCACTGCCAAACCTCCCCAACCGACGGCCGCATCTCTCCCTTACCCGCCACCCCCACACTCGCCGGGCCGCCCCCCTTACCTCCCGCCACCACCATTCTCGCCGGGCCGCCCCCCTTACCCCCCAGCCCCACACTCGCCGGCCCGCCCCCTTCACCTCCCGCCCCTATAAAAGTCGGACGCGCCGCCACGGCGGTAGACAACACCACCAAAGCAGCGCCCAGGAGCAGCGTAGCCAGCGTTACAGAAACAGATAAGCGGGTCAAACTTTCCGCAAGAATTAGTTAGGTAGACATCCAACAATAGGCTACAAGATTTTTAGTGCTTTCTTAATGAGGTCCTCCACTTTGTCGGTCCCCGATCCCTCGCCGATCACTTTCTTGAGGGCACTTTCCGCCGCGGGTCTGGCGATGCCCAGCGTGACCAGAGCATTTAACGCATCCTGCTCGAGGCTATTGCTCGCAGGAGACGAAATATTTGCCCGGTCATCCCTCGTTTTGCCTACTTTATCGCGCAATTCCAGGATGATCCGCTCAGCCGATTTCTTGCCAATTCCCTTGATGCTTTCCAGCACTCGGGAATTCCCCTGCAAAATGGCCCGGGTAATCTCCTCCGGCCGCATGGAAGACAGCATCATCCGTGCCGTGCTGGCGCCGACACCGGATACACTGATGAGTTGGATGAACAGATCCTTCTCCACCCGGTCAAAAAAGCCATATAAGACATGGGCATCTTCGCGTATATGCAAAAAGGTCAGCAGTACGCCGCTATTCAGATTCTCGATCCTGGAATAGGTGTTCAGACTGATCTGAAGCTCATACCCCACCCCGCCCACGTTCATATGCACCAGCGCAGGGCTTTTATAGGCGAATTCACCGTGTAAGAAGGCGATCATGGCCGCGAAAATCAATATTTTTCCCCACCTTTGCAAAAAACTTTTCTTAACCTGACAGGAAGTATGAGTAGGAATAAAATGACCGCCGCTATTACTGCGATCGGAGGATATATACCCGAAGACCGACTGACCAATGCCGACCTTGAGAAAATAGTAGACACCAACGACGAATGGATCCGCACCCGCACCGGCATCGAGGAGAGAAGGATACTCAGGGGCGAAGGAAAAGCCACATCCGATCTCTGCGCGCCCGTTCTCCTGGAGATCTGCCAAAAGAGAGGCATCCACCCCGAAGAGATCGACTGCGTGATCGTTGCCACTGTCACTCCCGACATGTTCTTCCCTGCTACTGCAAATATAGTCTGCGACAAGACCGGCGCCAGGAACGCATGGGGATTCGATATGTCCGCAGCATGCTCCGGCTTTGTATACGCCCTCACGACCGGCGCGATGTATATCGAAAGCGGCCGATACTCGAAGGTGGTCGTCATCGGCGGCGACAAAATGAGCAGCATCGTCGACTACAGCGACCGCACCACTTGCATCATTTTCGGCGACGGCGCCGGCGGCGTCCTCCTGGAGCCCAATTACGAAGGCTTCGGCGTTCTCGACAGCATTCTTAGAAGCGATGGCAGCGGCCGCACACACCTCCACATGAAAGGCGGCGGCTCCTGGCACCCATCCTCCTACGAAACGGTGGCCGCGGGAGAACACTTTATCTATCAGGAAGGCCAGGCCGTATTCAAGTTCGCCGTCAAGGGAATGGCCGACATCAGCGCGGAACTTATGGAACGCAATGGCCTGACCGCCGACGATATCGCCTGGCTCGTACCCCACCAGGCCAATAAGCGGATCATCGACGCGACCGCCCACCGCATGGGCCTCTCCGACGAAAAGGTCATGATCAATATCCAGCGGTATGGCAACACGACCGCGGGAACTATCCCCCTTTGCCTCTGGGACTGGGAAAAGAAGCTGAACAGAGGCGATAACCTCGTCCTTGCCGCCTTCGGTGGCGGCTTTACCTGGGGCGCAACCTGGGTCAAATGGGGACACTAACGATAACCGGAGACCGATCATTCGTAATCGGTCTCGCCACAACCTGACCCTCGACACCCACAACCTGATTCTCGACACCCACAACCTGACCCTCGACACCCACAACCCGACTCACGCCATGCAAAATATCGCCATCCGCCGGGCCGAACGCGAAGACTGCCCCCGCCTGCTGGAACTGATCCGCGAGCTTGCCCTCTACGAGAAAGCCCCCCAGGAAGTAACCGTCACGGCGGAACACTTCGCCGAAAGCGGCTTCGGCCCGCAGCCCGTCTGGTGGGCTTTTGTCGTCACTGTCAACGACCGGGTCGAAGGCTTTGCGCTGTACTATATCCGCTACAGCACCTGGAAGGGACAACGATTATACCTGGAAGACCTCATCGTCACCGAGCAGATGCGTGGCCGCGGACTCGGCAAACTCCTCTTCGACCGCATTCTGGAAGAAATGAAAGAAAAGAATTTTAAGGGGATGGTCTGGCAGGTGCTGGACTGGAATGAGCCCGCCATCAATTTTTACAAGAAATATCAGGCCCGATTTGACACCGGCTGGATCACCTGCTCGGTCGAAAACGCCTAGCTCACCCCGTCCACCTGTACCGTTTTATCAATCTTCTGGATCAAACCCTGCAGCACTTTGCCCGGCCCAATCTCTGTAAAGTGGGAAGCCCCGTCCTCCACCATTGCCCGGACCGACTGGGTCCACCGCACCGGCCCCGTCAATTGATCGATCAGATTCTTCTTGATCTCATCCTTCTCCACGACCGCCTTTGCGACCACATTCTGATAAACGGCACAACCCGGCATGTAGAATGTCGTCTTCTCGATCGCCATTTTCAGCTCGTCCTGCGCAACCGCCATGAACGGCGAATGGAAAGCCCCCCCGACGGGCAGGAGCACCGCCCGCTTCGCCCCGGCAGCCTTCAACTGCTCGCAAGCGATCTCGACCCCCTTCACCGAACCACTGATCACCAGCTGACCCGGACAGTTATAGTTGGCCGGAACGACAATCTCCCGGGTTTTCTCCTGGACCTGCCTGCAGATCGCCTCAACCTTCTCGTCTTCCAGACCCAATATGGCCGCCATGGCCGAAGGACCTGCCTCACAAGCCTTTTGCATCGCCTGCGCACGCGCGGCGACCAGCAGCAGCCCATCCTCGAAGCTCAACACCCCACAGGCCGCCAGCGCAGAGAACTCACCCAGCGAATGACCCGCAACCATATCGGGCCGGTTATTCTCCACTCCCTTAAAGGCGATGACCGAATGTAGAAAAATGGCAGGCTGCGTAACCTTCGTTTGTCTCAATTCTTCCTCCGTCCCGGTAAACATAGTGTCGGAAATGCGGAAACCGAGAATTTCATTGGCCTGCTCGAACAACTTCTTCGCAAAAGCGCTGTTCTCATAAAGACTTTTACCCATACCGGGAAACTGCGATCCCTGTCCCGGGAACACGTATGCATGCTTCATTCTGCTGAGGGTTTAGTTCAGTCTACAACGGCAAATATAAGGTCTTTTTAGTTCCACCTTTCCCCTTTTAATGAAGGTTGGAAGAGATCAGCTTGGTAAATTCGCTACGGGTTTCATTCTTCTCAAACTCACCCCAGAAGGCCGAAGTGGTCGTCACCGAATTCTGCTTCTGCACACCCCGCATCATCATGCAAAGATGCGATGCCTCAATGACGACCGCAACCCCAAGTGGCTGCAAGGTATCTTTGATCGCATGCAGGATCTCCGTCGTCAACCGCTCCTGAACCTGCAGCCGCCGGGAATAAACATCCACTACCCGCGCAATCTTGCTCAACCCCGTGATCCAGCCATTGGGGATATAGGCGACATGCGCCTTGCCAAAGAAGGGCAACATATGATGCTCACAAAGACTGTACAGCTCGATATCCTTTACCAGGATCATCTCGCTCACTTCTTCGTGAAATTTCGCCGAATTCAAAATAGCCCGCGCATCCATACCATAACCTTGCGTCATGAACTGCATCGCCTTGGCTACCCGCTCAGGAGTCTTGAGCAGTCCCTCCCGGTTGGGGTCCTCACCCAACAAACCCAGCGAATGCCGGTAATTTCCCATCAACGCGTCCGTCACCTGCTCATCGTACTGTTCAATTTTACTATACGACATAATTCCGATTATTTTATTCTTATTGCCCCCATCCCCCGCACCATCCGCGGCTCCCCTTTATGCCACCCCCCATCGCGCCGGTCCCGCTGCCTCTCCCACGATCCCTCAACCTTCACGCATCCCCTCACGCCGGATACTCCACGAAGTTCCGGTCCGTCTCATATAGCCGGATCTGCAACTCCAGCGCCGGATCGATCCTCGCCCTCAGCAGCTCATAGATGACCATCACTATATGCTCCGCCGTCGGATTCAGGTCCCTGAAAAAAACGGTATCCAGATTGAGGTTCCGATGATCGAAACGCTCCAGCACTTCCTCCTTCGTGATCCGCGACAAGACCTTCATGTCGATCACATAACCCGTCTCCGGATCAGGCACCCCGGTAACCTTCACAACCAGTTCATAATTGTGCCCGTGATAATGCGGATTACTGCATTTCCCGAATACCTCCGTATTCTTCTCATCATCCCATGCCGGGTTGAAAATGCGATGCGCCGCATTGAAATGCTCCCGGCGGAAGACCGCCACTTTTTTATTCGCTACTTTCATAAATGATACGCATTTATTTGTAACTATCCGTCATACCTAAACTATATACATAATCCAACCTATACGCATTTTTTGAATTGATACGCGTTATTCCCCAAGATACTCCACATATATCCTCGGCGTCTCAAACAGTTTTATCGCATGCAGCCGAACCTGCGACGGAAGGTGTGGCGCAAGCTCCCGCCAGATGCCGACCACCAGGTTCTCCGTCGAACACATCTTCCCCTGCAGAAAGTCGACTTCAATATTCAGATTCTTATGGTCCAGCTTCTCAATGACATGCTCGCGGATGATCCCGCTCAACCGCTTCGCATCAAACAGGAATCCCGTGTCCGGGTCCGGCTGCCCCTTTATCGTCACATACAACTCATAGTTATGGCCATGCCAGTTCTCATTGGCACACGGGCCAAACACTTCCTCATTCTTCTCCCTGCTCCACGACGGATTATAAAGCTTGTGCGCCGCATTGAAATGCTCTACCCTCGTCAAATACACCATATTACGTGATTAGTCCCCGTCGGGCTTCCCTAAGCCTGACCCGACCGGATCGCAAAGGTAATGCTTAGCAGAAAAAAGTCAAGGATTCCGATATTTGCGTATGCATATCCTACTGGCCGCCGCCACGATAGTTGAAATTCAGCCCACGATCGACTTCCTGCTGAAACGCCGCACCGATCCGATCGCCGCACCCCCCGTGCCCCGCACCCATCCAATGGCCGCCCCCCCTGCACCCCACACCCATCCCCCCTCCACCCTGATCACCGGCGTCGGCAGCCTCCCCACCACCTGGTCGCTTATGCGACATATTGACAGGGGACGCCCCGACCTGATCATCCAGGCCGGCATAGCCGGCTGCTTTACCGGGCGGCCACCCGGCGAAGTCTTCGCCATCCGCGACGAGACCCTCGCTGACCTTGGCGTCTGGGAAGAACCCCAATTCAAAAGCCTCTTTGATCTCGGCCTCGCCGACCCCGACGAGCCCCCATTCACCTGCGGCCGCCTCGTTAACCCGTACCCGACACTGCTGACCCTTACCGGACTCGAGACCGTCAGCGCCATCACCGTGAGCGAGATCAGCACCAACCCCGACCGGATCAACTGGTACCGGACCCGGACAACCGCCGCCGTCGAATCCATGGAGGGCGGCGCCCTCCACTACGTTGGGCTCAGGGAACGGATCGCTTTCCTCCAGCTCCGATCAGTATCCAACGAAACAGGTGTCCGCGACAAATCCAAATGGAATATCCCACTGGCCATCCGACGACTGAACGAAGAGCTGATCCGGTTGTTACAGAAACTGGACCATAACGATACAACAATTCTTAATGCTATCAATAACCCCTCATGACGCTCACCCTCGGTTTTAGTCCCTGTCCCAATGATACCTTCATTTTCGACGCGCTGGTCAATCACAAGATCGATTCCGAAGGGCTCGACTTTGATGTCCGGCTCGAAGACGTCGAAACTCTCAACCAATGGGCGCTCCGGGGAATCCTCGACATTTCGAAGATCAGCTACGGCGTACTCCCTCTCGTTATGGACGGATACCAGCTCCTCGACGCCGGCGGGGCACTCGGCAAAGGCGTAGGCCCGCTGCTGATCTCAAGGAAACAGCTATCCCTGACCGAAATTGAGGCCGCCACGATCGCTGTCCCCGGCGAACAAACGACAGCGCACCTGCTCTTCTCCCTTGCCTTTCCCGCCGCGCACAACAAGCGATTCATGATCTTTTCCGCGATCGAAAACGCCGTACTCTCCGGCCAGGTCGACTGCGGGGTGATCATCCACGAAAACCGGTTCACTTACCGGCAAAAAGGTTTGACCAAACTCCTCGACCTGGGCGAGTTCTGGGAAGAAACGACCGGCGCACCGATTCCCCTAGGCGGCATCATTTTCCGCCGCGATCAGCCTACCCTCCTTCGCGAGGCATCCACCCTCACCCATCCCGACCTCGCCCCCGGATA
>Ga0210383_10001889_pt1 | contig 19068 bp, 16 predicted proteins | sample IncBWC14OmetaG_FD_160072 | JGI IMG/M metagenome (GOLD analysis project Ga0210383, IMG submission 160072) | Forest soil microbial communities from Barre Woods Harvard Forest LTER site, Petersham, Massachusetts, United States - Inc-BW-C-14-O ...
GACGAGTTCTTCCGGCATTTCGAGATTCAGTGACCGCATGTCTTCGAGAAATGCTTCGATGTATTTTTCAGTGTATTCGCGGATCGTGACTTTGGCGGCGGCAGCATTGGCGATGATGCGGTCGTCGACGTCGGTGAGATTCATCACCTGTAGGACGCGATAGCCGGAGGCGCGCAGGAAGCGGCGCAGGATGTCCTGGAACACGAAGGTTCGAAAATTTCCGATGTGCGCGAAATCGTAGACGGTAGGACCGCATGTGTAGATGCGGACCTCGCCTTTGTGCACCGGCTGGAGAGGTTCCAGCCGATTCGTGAGCGTGTCGTGGAAGCGGATGTCAGTGGTTTTGGCGGTGGTCACGAATCAAACATTCTAGCTGACGGTTCGCTTGGCAAGCAATCAGGGTGGGCAGGGTGTTTCCGATGCGCGCAGGAAGACAGAGACCCACGACGAGGCAATGCGCTCGTCGTAGCTACCCGGAACACCAATCGGCAGCAGGGCACGGCATGCCTGCCCGCCGTGACGGGCCGTGCCCTACTGCGGAAAGTGCGCCGCGTGATACGCTTTCGCGGTTTGGCCGACTTGCTGTGGCCAATGCAATATACGAAGTCCTGAGATCATGCGGGTCAAATCAATTTTTGCGAGGTGATCTATGCCGTGCCCACCGGAAGCGTTGAAGCAAGTTCCGCTTTTTGCTTTGCTCGATGACGATGAAGCGGCCGTTCTTGCGGCGCAGGTCGAGCTGAGGAAATACGCGCCGCGCCAACGCATCTATAAGATCGGCGACCCGGGTGACAAGGCTTACATCTTAATTTCCGGCGCCGTGCAGGTTACGACGGTAGATGAAGACCATCAAGAGTTAGTCGTCGATCAGCCTGCGGCGGGAGAATTCTTCGGATTTGCTTCGATGCTGGAACAGACACCCCACCAAACGAATGCCGTCGCTACCGACGACACCGTGGCCATCGAGGTGGACCGGAACGATATTTTGATTCTACTGCAGCGCAAGCCGCATGCGGGAATGGATATGCTGACGGTGCTGGGGCGCCAGTTTCATGCTTCGCAACAACTCGTGCGTTTGCGCGCGAACCGGAACCCCAATGTATTGATCGAAGAGAAGACGACATTCGGCGAGCGAATCGCGGATGCGGTGGCGGGATTTGGCGGGTCGTGGACATTCATCATCCTCTTCGGCGCCGCTATCATCATCTACTCGGGGATCAACATCTTCCTGGGGCGGTCAGCGTGGGATCCGTATCCGTTTATTCTCCTAAATTTGTTCCTGTCGATGCTAGCCGCGATTCAAGCGCCAGTGATCATGATGAGCCAGAACCGGCAGGATACGAAAGACCGTCTGCGCGGTGAGCTTGATTTCGATGTGAATCGCCGGGCGGAGTCTGAAATTCAGGGCTTGGCTCGAAAGCTGAATATTCTGGGCGACAAACTCGAAGATGTCGAGGATTTGATTCGGGCGCGCGTCGGCGGTAACGGTCCGGGATCGCCAGTGAACAACGTGCCAACCAGCTGAAATCGCGCCGAAGGCCAGCCGGCCGGGAATTTACGCACGAGCGAATGGAAATCGAACTAGGCTGTTCGTTTTCTTGAGCCGCTTGAGATCTCCGCGACCTAGTCCCAGCAAAAAAACGCCGCAAATTTTGTAGTACTGATGGTACGGACGGCCCATTTTTCCAAGTGTGTGTTGTTTTAGTATACGAGGAGATTTTGCGGGCTTGCCGGACGTCCCCGGCGGCGAAGTCCCCGAAAAGGGGCGCACATGAAAATTAAGCAGTTCATCGCGATATCGGTTTTTGTTTTGTGTTTTGGAATTACCAGCGCGCAAGCGCAGCGAATGCCTAGCGGTGGAGGGGTAGTAGGCGGGGGAAGTAGCGGTCAAGGCGCGGGCGGGAGTGGCGCCACAGGCGGCGGCGCCGGCGGAGGCGCGGCAATTCCTGGCGTGATGCATCATCCCGTGTGGAATCCTCCTGCGAACGTCATCGCGAAGAATGACGGCGCGTTCGAACCTACGTCATTCCAAAGCTACGACGAGGCGGTAGCTAGCGGCAGGGCGGCCTCTGGAATCCACGAGGCGAGCATCGCTGAAATTGCAAAGATGGCGCAAGAGCAGCGGGCCGCCGCACCGAAGGCTCGGATCCTGGTCGAACAGGATGTGGAAGGCAGGATGCAAGAAGTGAAAGAAACGCCTTAGCGCGACTGGCGTCCTCGGTGACTGAGTCCCTGGCTGACGCGATCGAGGTCGACCGGCATTAAATGAGTTCGGTTGACCTCAGGGGTTCAGTGCCACGCGACGGCTGACGAAAGTGACGTCGCCGTCGCCCGACGGTACGGCTGTTAGCGGCCGCGATTTCAGCAGGAATGCTCCTTCGGCCGGCAGGGCGTAGGACTCGTCGACGGCATACACCTCGACCGGTTTTCCGAGTGGCAAAGTGAAAGTTAGCTGGGTTCCTTTCGCGGGCGTCGTCAGAGAATCGCAAAGTGTCCAGCCGTTGAGATATCTTCGCACCTGATTGGGCGCCGCCTGAATCGGCTCATCTTCCATGCGCACCGATTCCACGCCCGAATCCGGTGGAAAGAAAACCGCCACCGCCGGCGCACCCCGTTCCGAGCGCATCAGTGCACGATACGACCGCTTCGATCCTGATTCCGATGATTCCAAAATAGTAAAAGTAGGCGGCGCGAGTTCTTGATGCGGCGCATCGGCAAGATATGCAACGGTTGTGCTCCAGGGAAACGGCCCTGCATCCTGCCGGGAGAATTTGGCCGCCAACGTGAGCGGTTCAGGCAATCGACGAGATTGCGGCAGAGCAAACCACACCGATTTCCCGGAATCTCCGTCCTGCCAGAAATCGATGTTCAAGCGCTCGGGAGATTTCGCGGAGAATGCCGGGACGACGCTGGCCGCGAGGGCCGCAAGAACCGTGGCAATGATCGCCGTGGTGGGAAGTGCGATCCGCGACAAGCCGCGCACTTCTAATAAATCGGCGCAGAAGGGCGCGAGCGGCGTAAGGATTAACGCAACGACAACCGCAATCGGGACCAACAGGTAATTGCCGAGCGCCGAGTACAAAAGCAACGCCGTCGGAAATCCCACAATAGCAGCGACGACCGTTGGTACAACCCCCGCTACGAGCCCCATTTCAAGTGCTTCGACGCGCTGAAATGTGAGCGGTATTGCTGCCAACACGGCTGCGGAAAGACAAAGCGGAAAAATGTAAGCGATCCCATGAGTCATTGCCGCTGCGACGATCGAAAGAAGCGCCCACCACGTCCATACGCCTGCCCAAAGTCCGAGAAATCCTGCGCGCCGAGAAAAAACGAATGCGAAGGTGAATACGACGGCGACTGCGAGAAACCAGAACGTAGCCTGCAGCGCGATCGGATGTGCCACCCAGTTCACCGGCATCGCACCTGAACGCAATATGATGCGGTTCACTACCCAGGCGTTCGCGGCGGTGAGACCCAGAATCGCAGGCCAGGCGAAAAGTCCCCATATTAGCTCGGGAAGATTTAGGCGCTTTCGAAAGAGCAGCCAGACGATCTCGATAGAGAGCAGAATTGTGGCAAGGATCGAAATCATCAGCGTCCACGAGGCCGGCCAGTGCACCACACCACGCTCGAAAATATCGAAGTAAGCGGCTTCGCCATTCGGCACATTGGTGAGGTCAGCATTCGCGAAGGCAAGCAACGTCGGCAGAGCGTTGTCGCCATCGTGCTGCAAGCTCGCAGGACTTGCGTTCTGAAAATTGTCGAGCGGCGTGTGATGGTGAATCTCGCGGCCGATGAAGGCGAAGTTTGCGCCCTGATAGCCCGCGGCTTTGAACACCGTGAAATCCGTGTCGTTCGGAAGCATTTTGTAAACAAAGTAGGCGAGCGAGTTCGTCGCAGGATACCGGGCATGCTTCGCATAGAGGCGGATGACCCACTCATTCGCGCTGCCAGTCTCAAACAGAAGGCTCGGGCCAGAAGAACCGCGGGCGTCCAAATTGACGACGGCCGCAATCTCCTTGGCCCAGCGGTGCTGATTTACAAATACCTGCGCACCGAGAAGGCCAGCTTCTTCGCCATCGTCAATCAGCAGGATGATGGAGTGCCGAGGTTTCGGAAGCGATTTCAGCGCGCGGGCGGATTCAAGTACGGTGACGACGCCGGAACCGTCGTCAGAAGCGCCCGGGCCTGCCGCAACGGAATCGTAGTGCGCGGCAATCATCACCGACGGGCCGAGCTCGGCGCCATCCAGACGAGCGACTATATTTTTGACGGTGGCGCACCTTCCGACCTCATCGCAAGCAAATCCGATTTGAACTTCCGGCGAGTAGCCGAGCTTCGTAAGTTCTTCGAGAATTCGAGCGCGAACAGCATCATTTTCGGCGCTGCCAGTTGGATGCGGCGCGCCGTCCCCGACGAGCCGTTCGAGAATGGCGCGAGCGCGGGTGGCGGAGAATTCGGTATCAGGGATCGTGGCGGGTGCTGCGGCAGGTGGTTTTATTCCGAGTAATGAAAGAAGAAAAATCCCGAACAGCACGATCGAGCTAAACAGGATTCTGCGGACTCCCGGCGCGCCTTCCGGTTGCAAGCGTTCCTCCAATGCGCGCCATGCTAGGCTGCAGCCAGCGGCAAGTCAATCCGCAAAGGTGCAGCGAACACCGGCGTGCTGGCTGTCGATCGCTGGTGCCGCAGGTTGCCCGAATGCATCCAATGTGGACGGGCTCACTAGTATTTCCGCGCAAAAATCGGATAGCGTGCTACTGCGCTGGACATCTAAATTAGTCGCAGCGGCGAGAGCGATCCGCCGCAACACGCGAAATGCATCTACTCGACAATCCGATCTGGAACGCACTCAACACGAGGCAGGCGTATTTTGCCGAAAGCTTCGGTCCGATGAAGCGATTTCCGCCCGATGTGAGTCCGCTCGGGGGATTCGAGAAGCTGGACGACGAAGCAATCGATGCCCTTCGCGCGCTGCTTGCAGCCGACGGAACGGCGGGGCTGTTTATGCCGGCTCGGATCGATGTGCCTGCGGGACTTGAAATCATGATCGAAGGCGCGCTACTCCAGATGGTGATGGACGACCAAGCGAAGCTCCCTGCGATCGAGCGCCCCCACGATTTCGTCGAACTCGGCGATGCGGACGTCCCGGAAATGCTGGCTCTTACCGCGCTGACGAAGCCGGGACCGTTCGTCACCCGCACCCGCGAAATGGGCACGTATCTTGGAATCCGCAAGGGTGGAAAGCTCGTCGCGATGGCCGGCGAACGGCTGAAGCTTCCGGGATATACAGAAATCAGCGCTGTGTGCACTCATCCCGACCATCTCGGGAATGGTTATGCCGGCTTCCTGATGACAATCCTCGCCCAACAGATTCGCGCGCGCGGTGAGGTTCCCATTCTCCATACGCTGCCGGGGAACACTCGTGCCGTTCAGCTTTACGACAGGCTGGGGTTCAAGAACCGCCTGTTCCAACACTTCGCTGTGTTTCGGGCCGTCAGCAAAAGCAGCGCGCAGGCGGCTCCGAGCGTTCCTAAATAGTTCCGTCCATTAAACTTTTCGCGAATCGCGCTTTACACCACTTCCGCCTCGTGCTAACTTTTCCTCCCGTAACCGCCGATCCGATAGCGCCAGGCGGCAGGGCCATTCATACCGACCCTTCCCAAGTTTTTGTCTCAAAACTCCTCCCGAGGAAGATTGAACCGAAGCTTCTCCAGCCGACAAAGGCTTAAGGAGAAGACTGTGCGAGGGAACGGGTGCTAAAACTTCGTAAAGTAGAGTTGCTGGGCTTCAAATCGTTCTGCGAGAAGACGCCGATCACGTTCAGCGGCAGCGGGATCACCTGTATTGTGGGTCCCAACGGCTGCGGCAAGTCCAACGTGGTGGATGCAATCTCGTGGGTGCTGGGCGAGCAGAGCCACAAGATGCTGCGCGCTGAGCGCATGTCTGACTGCATCTTCAACGGCACAGCCAAGCGGCCCCCGATGGGGCTGTCTGAGGTGACGCTGACGCTGGTCGACCCGGAATTGGCCGACGCCGTCGCGAAAGTGCTTGATGCCCCTCAGGGTGAACCCGAAAACGCCCCCGAATCCCCGCTCGAAGAATCTACGGTGGAGTTGGCCGGTGAAGCTTCCTCAAACGACAATACCCTTACGATGCCCTCGCCCGTAGAGGATCCATCCGAGGCGGACGCCAAGATCGAAGGAATCTCAGCGAACGAGGCTGGCGGTAAAGGCAAGCCGTGGAAGAAGCGCGGCGCCGAGAAACCAGCTATCAACCTTAAGCCTGGCGAAATCGTGGTTGGCCGCAGGCTGTATCGTTCTGGCCAGAGCGAGTACATCATCAATGGCCGTGTGGCGCGCTTGCGCGACGTGCAGGAAATCTTCATGGGCATGGGCTTAGGCCCGGACAGCTACGCCATCATCGAACAGGGCCGCATCGGCCAGATTCTGAATTCGAAGCCGATGGACCGGCGGGCAATCATTGAAGAAGCTGCCGGCATCACGATGTACAAGACGAAGCGGCGTCTTGCTGAGGCGAAGCTCGAAGCCTCGAAGCTCAACCTCTCGCGCGTAAATGACATTCTCGTGGAAGTTGAGAAGCAGCTCGCATCGCTGAAGCGGCAGGCTTCGAAGGCGCGTCGCTATGCGGAACTGCGCGAGCAGATGCGCGGATTGCTGCGAATCGTTCTTGCGAGTAAAGCGGAGCATCTCGATATCGAAGCTGCCCGGCTTGAAAAGCTGCTGCGCGATATGGACGCGGCGGAAGAGCGTGACGCGCGGTCCGTGCACGACCTGGAAACCGAGCAGGAACGGCTTAATACTCGCACCTACGAACTGGATGCAGAACTCCGGCAGACACACAACCTCCTCGGACAAACTGCGCTCGATCTCGATCGCGCTGAAAACCGGATCACGTTCAACCGCGAACAACTGGCGCAGCTCGCTTCACGAGCCACGCGCGTTACGCTGGAAATCGAGCAGGCCGAGCGGCTCGCGACTGAGCTCGTTGCGAGGATGACGGCGCAGCGCGAGTCCGTGACTGCATTGCGAGAGCAAACGACGGGGCTTGAGTCTGGCCTGCGCGAAGCAACCGAGAAGGTGGCGTTGAGCACGAGCGAGGAAGAAAAGCTCGAAACGCGAATTGCGGAATTGCGGCAACTCGCAGGGCGTCTAGTGGAAGAGTCGGCGCGCGAGCAGGCTGAATCGCTACAGGCTGAGGAAGCAGCGGAACGCCACACCACAGCCGAGCTGCAGCGATCGGCCGCAGTGCTGGCCATCGAATCCGAGTGCACTGCCCTTTCGGCGAAGGTGGAAGCTGCGGAGACTGCATTTCTTCAAGCAGAACAGCAAGCGTTGGAACTTGGCACGGCGGTCCGCACTGCGCAGGCGCGTCTGGTGGATTCACGGCGCCTCGAACAGGAAACAAGTCAGCAACTTGAACGGATTCGCGAAGGTCTTTCCGCCGAGCGCGCGCGCCATGCTTCGATCGAACAGATCCTCAGCGAACGTGCGTATACCGCCGATGCCGTTCAGAAACTTTTCAACGCCAATAGTGACGCCGAATCGCGTGGATTCCGCGCCGTGGGATTGCTCGCTGATTACGCCGAGGTGCAGGAGCAATACGAAGGTGCAATCGAACAATTCCTGCGCGAAGAACTTGAATACGTGGTGGTGGAATCGTTCGACCATGCGCGAGCCGGTGTCGCGATGCTTCGCGACGAAATGGGCGGCCGTGCGACCTTCTTCGTCGATTCACTCAACAAGCTTAATCTTCATTTTACGGAGGCGGATGGTTCCCTCCCCTTGGCCGCCGGAGTAATCGAACGGCTCGATAGGCTCGTTGATTTTCGCGATCCGCTGGGACCTGCCGCGAAACATTTCCTCACGCGGCTGCGCACGGCATATCTCGTCGAGACTGGCGCAGCGGCGGAACAGCTCGCGCACGAAAATCCACACAGCTATTACCTCACGCTCGATGGCACTTGCTATCACGGGCGGATGGTGTCCGGCGGACGCCAGGGCGATGCCGGCCCACTCGCATTGAAGCGTGAACTGCGCCAGTACGAGATGGAAGCAGCGCGGCTTGATGCGATCGCTCAGCAGCATCAAATCGAATTGACCAAGCTTGAAAGTGAAATTGCAGTGGGCGAGCAGCAAGTGGCTTCCGCGATCGCGCAACATGTGGAGGCCGAGAAAGCTTTCGTCACGGCGACACATCAGCGCGAACAGGCACGCGCCGAGTTGCGTCGCGTCGAGATGCAACTTGGAACCGACCGCGAGGAGATTGCTCGTTTGCGAGCGCAGGCCGAAGCTGCAAGACACCGCGCGGAGCAGGCACGCCAAGAACATGCTGAGGCATTGCGCGCGCGCGCAGCCGCCGAAACAGAAACCGTGGAAGCGACTGCAAAGCTGGCGGAATTACGCCGCGATTTCCAGACACTGCAGGGGCAAGTAGTAGCGCAGCGCGAAGCGCTTGCGACGATGACCGAGCGTTTTACGAGTGCGGAAGCTGCGGAGCGACGAATATCCGAAGAGATGATCCAATCCGACGCGCGGATGAACGAGCTCCGGCAGCAGCACGGTTCCCTGTTCCAGGAAAAGACGGAGTTGGAAATATCGTGCGAGCAGCTTTCACTTCAAGTGGAAGATCTACGCAAAGAGAAAATTCGCAACGAAGAGCAGAAAGCTGCGCTCGAGAAGGAATGGGACGAAGCGCGTGCCCGGGCAGGCCAACTCGAAGAATCCGTTCGCGGCAAGCGCCAGTCGCTCGACGAACTGCGCGCTGAACGCAGCCAGCGCCAGATCGAAAAAGCACGCAACGATGCCGACCGCGACTACCTCCGCCAGACTTGCGTGGCCGAGCTAAATGCCCAGCCCGAAGAACTAATGGCCCAGGAAGCGCAGCTCCTGATCGGCGAAGAACTCATCGCCGCGGAAACCAATTACAACGAAATGAAGGCACGCGTCGAAGCGATGGGCCCGGTCAATATGATGGCGCTCGAAGAATTCAAAGAGTGCGAAGAGCGCGAAAGCTTCCTGCGGCGCGAGCGCGACGATCTCGTCCAGTCCATAGGCAACACGCAACTCACGATCACCGAACTCGATCAGGTATCCCGGCAGAAATTCGAAGAAGCATTCAACTTCATCAACAGCCAGTTCGCGGTGGCGTTTCAGTCGCTCTTCGGCGGCGGCCATGGCGAGATGCGACTCGGCGAGCCGGACAGCTCCGGCGAAATGGGCATCGACATCGTCGCGCAGCCGCCGGGCAAGCGTTTGCAAAATATTTTGCTGCTCTCCGGCGGCGAAAAAGCGCTCACAGCGCTGGCGCTGCTGATCGCGGTATTCCGTTACCGGCCGAGCCCGTTCTGCATCCTCGACGAAGTGGATGCGCCGCTCGACGAAGCAAACGTCGGCCGCTTCAACAGGATGCTCGCGGATATGTGCGGGCAGACGCAATTTATCGTCGTCACTCACAACCGCAAGACGATGGAGATGGGCTCGGTGCTCTACGGCGTGACGATGCAGGAGCCGGGAGTTTCAAAGCTCGTGTCCGTGAAGTGGGAAGAAGCTGCTGAAGCAAGCGCGCCGAAAGCTGCGAGCAACGCCGCGTAGTTTTTATACAAATACCTCGCCGCGCCCTGCGGCTGCGCTACCGCGAAAATTTTTGCGGCATTTATCTGTGGAAAATAAATCCGCCACCTGTACTTCTTAGCCGTTGACAACCCGCGCCGCTGCGCTAGAATACCCGCCTTCCCGAAAGGAAAAAGATAAAACCTGTGGCTTCTCCGCAAATGAACGCTGCTGTTTCACAGACAGATTTTGCCGGGCTAAAACTTAGGGCCCGCGGCAAAGTTCGCGACATTTACGAGCTCGGCGACCGCCTGCTGATCGTCGCGACCGACCGCCTGTCTGCTTTCGACGTGGTTCTTCCAACACCGATCCCCGACAAGGGACGAGTACTCACACAACTATCGCTGTTCTGGTTCGATAAGCTCGCCAAGATCATCCCGAACCACGTGATTTCGGCGACTAATTTCTCGGGCGACCTCGCGCCCTATGCCGCCGCACTGAATGGACGCGCCATGCTCGTGAAACGCACCGAGCCTGTGCCAATCGAATGCGTCGTGCGGGGGTATCTCTCTGGCTCCGGTTGGAAGGACTATCAGAAGACCGGGGCGGTTTGCGGGATTGCGCTGCCGAAAGGGCTTCGCGAAAGCGATAAGCTGCCCGAGCCAATTTTCACGCCGTCCACAAAAGCCGCGACCGGCCACGATGAAAATATTTCATTCGACGAAACAATCGCGCGAATCGGCCGACCGCTTTCCGAACGACTGAGAGACGCCACCCTCGCGATCTACAAAAGCGCCGCGGAATATGCCCTGGAACGGGGCATCATTATCGCCGACACGAAATTCGAGTTCGGCCTCATCGGCGAAGATCTCATCTGGATCGACGAAGCGCTGACTCCGGATTCATCGCGATTCTGGCCCGGCAATCAATATGTTCCCGGAAAGCCCCAGCCATCCTTCGATAAGCAGTTCGTCCGCGATTATCTCGAACAGATTGGCTGGAACAAGCAGCCGCCCGGCCCTGCTTTGCCTCCAGATGTAGTCGCCGCCACGACGGATAAGTATAGGGAAGCGTACCAGCGCATCACAGGTCATGAACTCGACTGAGTCCAGGGAATAGCCCATTCCGAAGCGCTACTGCGGAGCGTGCACACGTGAAAGATCAACTGGAATCTCTGGTCGGTATGATGGTCGAGCGAGGAATTCTGCTCGAAGAAGCGGTCGTCGAATTCGAAAAGAAGTTCATCCGGCGTGTGCTAGAACGCTGTAACGGCAACCAGTCGCGTTCCGCGAAAGCCCTCGGAATCCACCGCAACACCCTGAGCCGCAAGGTCGGCGAGTATAAGCTTGACCATGTAGGCCGCAACGGCCATCGCGCCTGACGAACTGCGCGGCTCGCCGAGTCGACCGAAACGCAATCCGATTTGACTTTAAGTAGGGCACGGCCCGCCACGGCGGGCATGCCGTGCCCCCACTGTGCTCGTTAATGCGCGAGCGCGATCCGCAGCGCTGCAAAACAAAAATGGCCGGCTCGTTGCCAAGCCGGCCATTCCAATTGGTTGAATTGTATTTCGAAGGCTACTTGCCCTTCGCTGCCGGTTTCCCGGTCGCCTTCTTGCCTCCGCCCTTGGTAGCCGGAATATCCTCGGGGTTCACCTTGGCTTTGTCCCAGTGCAGCATGAAGTTCGGCTCGGGATCGAAGCTGGAAAGCGTACCGCTGAAGCGAGCGCCGTTATCTTTCTCCAAGCGCGCTGCCTCAGGCTGTCCCACAACTTTCACGTCCAGATTTGCCGTGGTGGCAGCCTGAATTTCTTCCGGCGTCGCACCCGTATACAGCTTCAGCTGGACGAAATCAGTACCCGGCGTCACCTCGATAATCTTGCCGACCACCTCCGGAAACTCAGCGCCGCACAAAGCAAGCCACGTCATTTTAGCCTTGTCGCCGCCAGCCTTGAGGTCCGCCAGCACGGTGAGAATGTTGCTCGAAGTGCGAATTTTGTTCAGATCGTCCGCGCTGGGAATTACGTAAGTAGCAGGGCGATCCGGCGAATTCGCGGAAAGCTGCAGAAGTTCGTTGAGCTGTGCGTCTGCTAGAGCGTCGCAACCGGGTTGCTCGTACGCCAGAATTTGACGGCGGAGATAATCTTTGATCTTATCGCTGTCAGGAATCTTCAGGTTAATCGCGCGTCCAAGAGCCCAGAAACCGTCGAGAGCCTGTGGCGGCTTCATTTCCAAATACGCAACGCCGAGGCGGTAAGATGCAACCGCGTCCGTAGGAGTGAGCGCGAGCACGGCTTTAAACGCAGTTACCGCGCACGGATAATCCTTCAACTGCAAACAGGCAAAGCCGGCGGAATTCTGAAAGAAGGCGATGCCCGGTTTTTTCTGCTCGGCGAACTGGTCGTCTGTCATCGTTGCGCCCGCTGGCTTCGGAAAATCAGCAAGCAGCTTCGCGCCCTGCTGAGCGGCATCGCGTTCCTTGGCGAGCTGATCTGCCGCGTCGGGGGCCTTCGCGTTGTACGCGTACGGAAAAACCTGGTTGCGCGACTGCAACGCTCCCAGCTTCGTTGCCGTGTCAACCTTGTCACCCAAAGCTATGATCTTGTCGGCATACTCGATCACTTTGGGATAATTCTTAAGCTCCGTATAAGTCTTGATGTAAAGCTGGTAGACGTAACCGTTCAACGTGGAATTCGGAAATTTTGCGACAAAATCGTCGAGCAATTTCAGCCGGGCTTGCGGATCTTTTTCAGCATTCGCGGCTTGAAACGCATTGTATTCCGGGATCGTGTAGGTCGGCTTCGCCTGATCCTGTGCCGCTTGAGGGTGCGCCGCAGCGGGGCGCGCGGCCACCAAGGTCCATACGGGAGCACTGAGCAAAAGTACCTTCGCGATTAAACACTTTCGTATCATCTCTTTCCATGCCTCCTGGACCAGTTTACGTCAGGCGAGCGTCGAAACCCTAGGACCGCCACCCTTGCAGACGAGAGAGAGCAATAAAAGCTTCGGAATTATAGGGAAGATTATCCCGAACGCGCAAGATGAATTCCATCTGTGGATTGCGTTTGCGAATAGGTTCGAGCCTGTCTTGACGCTGTCGCCCCGATGATAAGATGGTGAATAGAGGTGTTTTTGTCGCCTCATCGGAGTGAATCAATCATGGATACAGGTAAAACTCTCGCAGGAAAAACGGCGCTCGTCACTGGCGCGAGCCGCGGAATCGGATTCGCGATTGCTGAAGCGCTCGGCCGAATCGGCGCAAAAGTTGGCATCTGCGCGCGCGATTCCAAAAAATTGGAAGACGCTACTGCGAAGTTGCGGAGCGGCGGAATTGAACTCGCCGCGACTGCAGCCGACGTCACAAACGCAAAAGACATCGGCGCGCTGGTCGCGAAAACTGAACAATCCCTCGGCCCGATCGAAATTCTCATCAACAATGCCGGTATCGGCTACTTTGGGCCCACTCACTTGGCGGAAGAGAAAAACTGGGACGCTGTGTTAGACACCAATTTGAAATCCGTGTTCCTGATTTCGAAGGCCGTCGCGCCCGGGATGATTGAACGCCGCAGCGGGCATATCATCAACATCGCATCGCTCGCCGGAAAGAATGCTTTCAAGAACGGCGGGATTTATTGCGCTTCCAAATGGGGCCTGATGGGACTTACCGAATGCATGGCCGAGGATCTTCGCGAGTATGGAATCCGAGTCAGCGTGATTTGTCCCGGTTCCGTGGCGACGGATTTCGGCTCGCCCGCCAGCAAGAAGGATCCCCAAAAAATGCTGCAACCGGATGACATAGCTCATGCAGTGGCGATGCTTGTGACGCAGGCCCCTCAAAGCTTCATCAGCGAAGTCCTCATCCGGCCCACGCAAAAACCCTAAGTCCTTGCGATTCCGGCGTTTCCGGCCAGCTTCACGCTACTGAATCCTTTCTCGCAGCACCCTCATCGAATCCTTTGAGTTCAAACAATTCAAGGTTGAACGATATGCCGACTCACTTCCAAGGACGCAAAGAAACCATCCGGGCGCTGAACGCGTTTGTGAATCTCATGCGCGCTTCCGACTCAGTGGCGGCGCGCATGGGCGCACAGATCGAACAGAGTGGCCTGACGATGGGTCAATTCGGCGTGATGGAAGCTCTACTGCACCTGGGGCCGATGTGCCAGCATGCGCTGGCCGAAAAGCTCCTCCGCAGCGGCGGCAACGTAACGCTCGTCATCGACAATCTCGAGAAACACGGGTGGGTTCGGCGCGAGCGCCAGAAGGACGACCGGCGGATGGTGAAAATCTATCTGACGCCGAAAGGCGAGCGGCTCATATCGCGGGTCTTCCCGGAACATGCGGAAGCCGTTGCCAAGGAAATGAGCAGCTTGACGCCTGACGAACAAGAGACTCTGCGCCGAATCTGCCGGAAGCTGGGCAAGAGCGACGCCGAAGAACTCTGCGAAGAAAGACGTAAGAAGGAGAAACAACATGATTCAAGTCCGACCCAGTGAAGAGCGCGGCCGCAACAAGCTTTCATGGCTCGATACGCATTTCACATTTTCATTCGATCAATATTATGACCCCGAGCACGTACAGTTTCGCTCGCTGCGCGTTTTGAACGAAGACGTCGTCGCGCCGGGCCAGGGATTCGGGATGCATCCGCATCGCGACATGGAAATCCTCACCTGGATTATCGACGGCTCGCTCGAGCATCGCGACAGCATGGGCACGGGCGCAGTGGTGCGTCCCGGTGAATTGCAGCACATGACCGCAGGCACAGGCGTGATGCACAGCGAGTTTAACCCGTCGAAGGAGAAGCCCGTGCATCTGCTTCAAATCTGGATCGTGCCCGAGCGCAAAGGCCTGAAGCCGGAATACGAGCAGCTTTCGTTTCCCGATGCCGAACTGCGCGGTAAGTTCCAGCTCGTCGCAGGACCGAAAGCACCGGTTACGATTCATCAGGACGCGAATCTCTATATCGCGCGCCTCGATAAGGGTCAGGAAGCGAAACACGAACTAAAGAACGACCGGCATGCGTGGATTCAAGTCGCTCGCGGATCGGTGAAAGTAAACGGCACCGAACTGAAGCAGGGCGACGGCGCAGCCATCTCGAAAGAAAAGGAATTGCGAGTGGAAGCACCGGAAAACTCAGAAGTGCTGCTGTTCGATCTGGCGTAATTGCCGAGGTTTGCTGCGAGGCACAAAAATCGTGCCTCGCAGCATTGCCCCACGCATCTGTAGCGCCGGGCTCTAGACCGGCAAGTGTTGACTTGGGAATCCGACTAGCAACGCAAATGTACCGATCACAAATCAAGGAGCAACAAGATGAATTCTTCAAACAATGTCGTGACACTGGCTGGCCGCATCCTCATGAGCGTCGTGTTCTTGCTGAGTGGGGTGATGAAGCTAGCGGCATATTCACAAGTCGTCGGCTACGCAGCCTCCAAGGGCCTTCCGATGGCGGGCGTCGCGATTGCGATCGCGGCAGCTGTGGAAGTACTTGGAGGTCTTGCTATCCTCGCGGGCTTCCAAACGCGTGTCGCTGCGTGGGTGCTTTTCGTGTACTTGATTCCCGTTTCGCTGGCCTTTCACAATTTCTGGGCGATGCAAGGTATGGCTCAGCAGGACAACATGATCCATTTCCTGAAGAATTTCTCGATCATGGGTGGCTTGCTGGTTCTCGCAGCCAATGGCGCCGGCGGAGCGTCTGTAGATGCATCTCGCGCCCGAAAATCGTAAGCTGCAAAATCTGGCCGCATCATTCACGCAAACAGCTGGAACGGTGCGGCAGCGCGGAAGATGAATTCGCGCTGTCGGCCGATTATAGATCCAAGGAGGATTCATGGCAGTTTTGCACAAGCATGCTGAAACAAGCTCACCCGTCCACGACATCATCGATCGCCGCTGGAGCCCGCGTTCCTTTGAAGATCGCGCAGTCGAACCGGCGAAACTTCGCAGCCTCTTCGAAGCGGCCCGTTGGGCGGCTTCCTCCTACAACGCGCAGCCGTGGTATTTCATCGTGGCAACGAAACACGAACCTGAGAACTACAAGAAAATCCTCGACTGCTTCGTCGAATTCAATCAGAGCTGGGCGAAGGGCGCACCGGTTCTCGCAATCAGCGTCGCCGCAATGAAGTTCGCGCACAACGGCGAACCCAACCGCCATGGATTCCACGACGTCGGACAGGCAGCTGCAACGCTTGCTCTCGAAGCGACGAACCTCGGCCTACAGGTACATCAGATGGCCGGCGTTTTCCCCGATAAAGCGAAAGAGATTTTCAAGATTCCCGATGGTTACGAAGCGGTCGCGGGGATCGCGATTGGTTATCCCGGCGATGCAGCCGCGCTCCCGGACAAGCTACGCGAGCAAGAACACGGACCGCGCCAGCGGAAACCGCTCGAGTCGTTTGTCTTCACCGGCGCATGGGGCAAGCCTTCGCCGATCGTCGAGCCTAAAAAGTAATCGTCAGATCGCGACGAAACGAGCGCGTGTGCCGACGAAGGAATTAGCCCACTCCATTACGGGCGCGGCGCTGCCTCGGTAGGGGCACGGCATGCCGTGCCCTCGTACGCACGATTTTAGACTGCCTGCGCGCCGCAGATCGGAGCAGCGGCGGGGAACACGAATTCGAAACCTGTCATAGAATAGGCGCTTGTCCGCTCTGCGCGAACTCGATCGCCTTCGCATCGTTCTCGTCTCAACGCGCAATCCTCTGAATATTGGCGCCGCCGCGCGCGCGCTGAGCAACTTCGGTTGCTCGCACCTGCGCCTCGTGAACCCGTACGATCCCGCATTCCGAGAAGCGCGCTCTGCGGTGGGCGCTTCTGCGATTCTCGCGCGCGTCGAGGTTTTTACTACCGTCGGTGAAGCCGTCGGCGACTGCTCTCTCGTGGTCGGCACTACCGCTGTCCGTCACCGTGACTTGCAGCATTCACTAAGGCGCCTCGAACCCGCAGCACGCGCCATTCGAAAACGCCTCGCTTCAAGTCCCGTCGCGCTTCTTTTCGGCTCTGAAAAAACAGGTCTCTCGAACGAGGATCTCAGCCACTGCCATTGGCTGCTGAACATCCCGACGAGCGAAGACAATATTTCGCTCAATCTGGGTCAAGCCGTTGCGGTATGTCTGTACGAGTTGATTCGCGATCAAAAATCAGCGCGACAATCGGAAAAAGTAAAACTCGCGAGCGCCGCCGAACTGGAGCGCATCACGGAGCTGCTGATCGAAATTCTCCGCATCAGCGGTTATATCGATTTGCGCCGCGTTGCCGATGTGGATGAAAGAATTCGGCGCCTTGTCCGGCGCCTGAATCTGCCGGCTCGCGATTCCGTCCTCTGGCTCGGGATTCTGAGGCAGATATTGTGGAAGGTAAAGTCGCCGAACAGTTCCGAGGAGTCCAACCAACCTAGCAGCTAGATTTTGGGGAGAACAATTCCCTGCTGCGATTGGTACTTTCCCTTTTTATCCTTGTAGGAAACTTCGCACTGCTCGTCGGATTCGAAGAAGACTACCTGCGCGAGTCCTTCATTGGCGTAGATTTTTGCGGGTAGCGGCGTCGTGTTGCTTATCTCAAGCGTGACGAACCCCTCCCATTCCGGCTCGAACGGCGTCACGTTCACAATGATTCCGCAGCGGGCGTAGGTGGACTTGCCAACGCAAATCGTCAGCACGTTGCGCGGAATCCGAAAATATTCAATCGAGCGGCCGAGCGCGAATGAATTGGGCGGCACAATGCAAACGGGGCCCTTGAATTCGACGAACGACTTGGCGTCAAAGTGCTTGGGGTCGACGATCGTCGAATTTACATTCGTAAAAATGCGAAATTCATCCGCAACGCGCAAATCGTAGCCGTAGGACGACACGCCGTAGCTGATCACGCCTTCGCGCACCTGCGCGCCTTCGTACGGCTCGATCATTTTGTGTTCGAGCGACATTTTGCGAATCCACTTGTCAGACTTCACCGACATCCGAGCCTCCAGATATTTAGATAGCGATAAATTTGAGCTGATGAGTAGAGAAAAGCTAGCGCCATCACTCGTCGCAAGCGCAATTGTCACCGCCGGCGCGAAATATGACGAGTTGGCGACTGCGCAGTCTATTACAGCGTGCCGCGCTTGACAACCTGCAAGTCCCTGTCTAGCATAGCTTTCCGGTGCTTGCGGGAGGCTGTGTGATTAAGCTCGATATCGTCAACGCAATAGTTCAAAAAACCAACATCACTCGCACCAAAGCCGAGCAAGCAGTTGAAACCGTTTTTGAGGCGATGAAGAATGCTCTCGGCCGCGGCGAACGCATCGAGCTGCGCCGTTTCGGCGTCTTCAACGTGAAACCCCGCAAAACCGGCATTGGCCGCAATCCCCGCACAGGGCAGCAAGTTAGCATCCCTCCGGGCAAGGCCGTTCGCTTCAAGCCTGGCAAAGAACTTCAGTCGCTTCCGGCACCGCCGTCTGCGCCTCCGAAACCTTAAGGTCAGACCACTTTTGGCAATCGACCTTAAGTTCTTCCAAAATCGAAACATATTGGTGCGTAACCACATCTAATTGATATGAGCAGCGGCAACGGCCACGGTCGTCTTCCTGTCGACATCATCGACCTACAGTACCCGCAATTCGTCGAGTTTGTGCCGTCACCGCCGCCTAAGCGCCCGCTCTGGCCTGCGCTCTTGTTGTTTGGACTCACCGTTCTCACGACCCTCGCCGTCGGTGCGCAACTGGCAATCGCGTACGCGAACAATCAGGAGCCGTTTTCTAACGTCGAAAATCCGTTCACGATGATTCTCGAGCCGCTCAAGCATCCGAGTCTGTTGCTACTCGGGATTCCGTTCTCACTCACGCTTCTGGGGATTCTTTTCGCGCACGAGATGGGGCACTACCTCGCGTGCAAGCTCTATAAAATCGATGTGAGTTATCCGTTTTTCCTGCCGGCTCCAAACCTCTTCGGTACGTTCGGCGCGTTCATCCGAATCCGCTCGCCTTTTCCAACGAAGCGCTCACTCTTTGACGTTGGCATCGCCGGACCGATTGCGGGATTCGTCGTCGCGGTTCCGGCGATCGCCTATGCGATTGCTACCGCAAAGATTGTTCCCGACGCACAAACCGACGCCCCTTTGTTACTCGGGACTCCTGCGCTGATCCGGTTTTTTGCGGGGATATTTCATCCGCACGTACCGCTCAGTTGGCTGCTTCCAGGTCCCATCGCTTGTGGCGCGTGGTTCGGCTTACTCGCAACCGCGCTGAATTTGCTGCCCATCTGGCAACTCGATGGAGGCCACATCCTCTACAGCGTCGCCACCGAGGGTCATCGCAGAATTTCAATTGCGCTTTCTCTAGTATTAATCGGGATGGGGATCTATGCGTGGGTAGGCTGGGCGCTGTGGGGATTTATCCTGCTCGTGCTCACATTGCGATTCCGGCATCCGCCTGTTCTGAATCGGTGGGAGGAGCTTGACCCGCTGCGGCGGCTATTGGCGGTTTTCGCTGTAGCAATTTTCCTGCTTTGCTTTACCCCGTGGCC
>Ga0210383_10001890_pt1 | contig 19062 bp, 25 predicted proteins | sample IncBWC14OmetaG_FD_160072 | JGI IMG/M metagenome (GOLD analysis project Ga0210383, IMG submission 160072) | Forest soil microbial communities from Barre Woods Harvard Forest LTER site, Petersham, Massachusetts, United States - Inc-BW-C-14-O ...
CCGAAGCTCCCAGGGTGAACCGCCCCGCATTCAAAATGTTGAACGCCACAATGTGCCCGCGCCCGATTTCGTGAAGCACGTTTTCCTTTGGCACTTTGCAATTTTCCAGAAACACCGGGGTCGTCGAGCTCCCATGAATCCCCATCTTGTGCTCTTCGTTCCCAGGCTTGCATCCCGGAAATGCTCGTTCGACAATGAACGCGGTAAATTTCTCGCCATCAACTTTCGCGAACACCACATACAAATCCGCGAACCCGCCGTTCGTGATCCACATCTTCTGCCCGTTCAAAATGTAGTGCGTACCCTCCGGATTCAATTCCGCACGCGTCAATGAATTCTGTGCATCCGAACCTGCTTGCGGCTCCGACAAACAATACGCCCCGATCATTTCCGCCGAAGCCAGCTTCGGCAGATATTTCTTCTTCTGCTCCTCGGTCCCGAAATAAACGATCGGCAAGGTGCCAATGCCCGCGTGCGCCCCGTGCGTAACCGCAACCCCGCCATAAATCGAAAGCTTCTCGGTCAATACCGTCGTGGCAATCTTGTCCAACCCCGCCCCGCCGTACTCCTCCGGGACGCCCCCGCTCATGATCCCCAGCTCCGCGCCCTTCCGCACCATCTCCGCCATCAACCCGGGCTTCTTGCTCTCCAGGTCCTTCACCAGCGGCAAGACTTCCTTGGTCACAAACTCTTCCGCCGTCTGCCCGATCAGTTTTTGATCGTCGGTAAGGTCCGCCGGGGTAAACACGTCCTGCGGCAACGGCGACTCCAACAGAAAACTTCCACCCTTTGCAGCAGGCTTGTTCAAGATTGCAGTAGCCATCGATAAGCTCCTTCGTGTCAGAGGCCAGAAATGGAGGGCCCAGGGAACCAGCGGAATATCATCTTACGCCCGCCAGCGTGTCCCAGCAATCGCACCGTCCCCGGCAGTACCAGTTTCACGATAACGCCTCTGCTCCGTGACCTCTGCGCTCCGGCCTTTGTGAACTCTGCGTTAAATCCCGTTCTTTCTTTATCCAGGATGCCCGCCAAAAAGGCTATAGACCAAAAGTCCCAGCACAAACAAGGTCACAAGAACGTAAGTCCAATCCCGCTCATACAAAAACGCAAAAAACGAAAACGCCACCCGCGCCACGGGCGTAGCAATCAAAACCAGCAATCCCAACTGAATCAACCCTCGCCCACGAAACGCCAAAGCCTCATGGAAAATCCCCGAAACGGTCCGCAAGTCTCCCGGCTCCCCCTGAAACACCCCATAGTTCGTCACCGGCACCCGGTGCCGCGTCAAATACACCACGCCGCCCACCAGAACGATCGCCGCCGCCAACACCACGCCCGTCCGCAGCAACCCGCCCATAATCTCGTCCATCCGCTGATCCGACCGGTGAATCGTAGCCTCACTCATGTTTTTCTTCTCCGTGTCCTCTTTACCCTGAGTCACGAAGGGTGTGCTCCGCTCTCCGTGAACTCTGTGTTGAAATCCTTCTTTACGTCTTTACCTCATTACGTCATTACTTCTTTTTTCCTCAAAGCCGTCCAGTCAATCCGCTATAAATCATCTCAATCGCCAAAACTCCAATCACCCCGCTAAACACATACCGCAGCACTTTCACATTCGCTCCTGCCAGAACTCGCGCCCCGGCCAGCGATCCCAGCAAAACGCCCAGCATCACGGGCATCGCCAACCCGGGATCGATGTACCCGCGGCTCAAATAAATCCCCGCACTAGCCGCCGCCGTCACTCCAATCATGAAGTTCGATGTCGTCGTCGAAACCTTGAACGGCAGCTTCATCGCTTTGTCCATCGCCAAAACCTTCACCGCGCCGGACCCAATCCCCAAAAGTCCCGAAAGCACGCCGGCAACGAACATCAGTCCAAATCCCAATGGCACACCGCGCACATGGTAGCTCTCCAACCCGTGCTCGCCCGGGAACGTGCCGTCCATCCGCAGCCAGGTCGCAATCCGGTCCGGTCCCTGATCCTCCGTCGCATGAGGCTTCTCGCGGAACGAGACAATAGCCGAATAGATCAGCACCAGCCCAAAAATTACGGCGATGACAGAAGCGTGGAGATACAACGCTAACGCAGCACCGCCCAGGGCGCCGATCGTAGTCGCAATTTCCAGGAACATTCCGACACGGATATTGGAGTAACCCTCTCTTACATAGGCCGCCGCCGCGCCGCTGGAGGTCGCAATCACCGACACCAGCGCAGCCCCAATCGCATATTTGAGATCAACGTGAAACACCAGCGCCAACAGCGGCACAACCACCACGCCACCGCCCAGCCCCGTCAGCGCACCAAGAAATCCCGCCAACATCGAACCAATTCCAATCAGTACCGTAAACTCAACAGTATTCACCCGTTCCCCTCAACGAATTCCTATCACCGATGATCCCACTGGAAAATGTTCGCGAAGTGGCCTCGAATAACTGTTCCGCCCAAGTTGGATTTTCCTTATAGCAGACGGAGTCATCCCCAAGCAGTTGGCCGCCAATTCGATGCTTCAGAGTATGCGAATGGTGAAAGAAAAAACGCGTCGTGCCACGTCGTCCGCGGGCTACAGTGGCACAGCCATTCCTGGCGGTGTAGCCTCAGATGCGCTCAAATATCCCAGCCGCACCCATGCCGCCGCCGATGCACATGGTGACCATGCCGTAGCGCGCATTCTTGCGCTGCAAATCGCGGATCAGCGTAGCCGTAAGTTTCGCACCAGTGCAGCCCAGCGGATGGCCCAACGCGATCGCTCCGCCGTTCGGATTCACGCGAGACGCGTCGAGCCCTGCTTGCTGAATCACGGATAGCGATTGCGCCGCAAACGCCTCGTTGAGCTCAATCGCGGCGATATCGCCGAGCGAAAGGCCCGCCAGTTTGAGCGCTTTGGGAATCGCGAAAACCGGACCGATGCCAAACTCCTCAGGTGGGCACCCCGCGGTGGCGTAGGCGACGAAGCGGGCGAGCGGTTTGAGCCCGAGCGACTTTGCCCGCGTGTCGCTCATAATCACGCAGGCCGCGGCGCCATCACTCATCGGCGAGCTGTTTCCCGCGGTGACCATGCCCTTCACATGGAATGCAGGCTTTAGCTTCGCCAGAATTTCGAGCGACGTGTCCGCGCGGGGCAATTCATCCGTGTCGAAAGTAAACGTCTGCGTAGCCGCTTTGACAGCCGCCTTCGAGCCGCCACGCGAAGAATGAGAAGAAGCTCCGTTGCCATTCGTAGGCACGGCCGTGATTTTCACTTCGACGGGAATCGTTTCGTCCTTGAAGTTGCCGGCAGCAATTGCGGCGAGCGCCTTTTTGTGAGAGTCCGCGGAAAACTGATCCGCCTGCTCCCTCGTGATTCCGAACTTGCGCGCGATGTTTTCGGTCCCCAGCCCCATGTTGATGTACGCGTCCGGATAGTGATCGACCAGCCAGGGATTCGGCGAGATTTTATTGCCGCCCATGGGCACCAGCGACATCGATTCGGTTCCGCCCGCCACGATGACTTCCGCCGAACCGCCGCGTATGCGCTCGGCCGCCAGCGCAATCGCCTGCAATCCCGAAGAGCAGAATCGGTTGATGGTCATCGCGGAGGTTTCCACCGGTAGTCCGGCTCGCAGCGCCGCGATGCGTGCGACGTTCATACCTTGTTCGCCCTCGGGCATCGCGCATCCCAGGATCACGTCGTCGATTTCCTTGGCATCTAAACCGGGAACCCGTGCCAGCGCTTCCTTGATCGCCAGCGCCGCCAGATCGTCCGGGCGCGTGGAACGTAGGGAACCTTTGTAGGCGCGGCCTACGGGAGTGCGGACAGCGGAAACAATCACGGCTTCAGACATGAGCATCCTCGCGGAGGAATGAGAGGCATCCTCATTGTTCAACCATGTCAATGATAAAGCAATCTTGAAGAAGTTGCCGCTCGCGCAGCGTAGTTTTGGAAAGCGAGGTCAACCGGGATCCGACCTTACGGTTTGCTCTTCTGCTGTTTTTCGACTTCTTCAATGAGTTTGCGGAACTCCTCAACGGCAGGCACGTCGGGTGAATGCAAGGCATCTTTCGAGGTATAGCGCCAGCCGGCAGGCCGGTCATATGTATTGCCCGTGCCGCCTTCGTAGACGGTGAACATATCTTGAGAAATAGTCTCGACCTCAGTCTGAGGTGCAGCCTGTGTGTCTTGGGGCGCAGTTTGCGTTGGAGCTCCCGGTGCGCGGCCTTGCTGTCCGGCGAGTCGAATGCTGTTATCGGTTTGCTGGACGGTCACCGGTCGATCGTTCGTCGGCAAGTTACTAATTGTCTGTTGCACTATTTTTCCGGAGCCTTTGCGAATCACGATCACAAGGTCGGCGTGGCCAGGATCCGTGACCAGAGTCAGCCGGCCCCACTTCATGAGTGCTTTTTCCACATCATCCTGCGCCGTCTTATTCGCCAAAGGATCTGTCATGGACGCGCCCGTATCAGGATCGATCACCACGGCGACCGTGTGTGCTTTCAAAACGTACGCCGGCAGCGAAGGCTTTTTCTTGGCGTTTGCGACCGCCAGCGAAGTGATAAGAAAAACAACCAGAGACACTACACGCATACGATTGTTCATGACGTCCTCCATGCTGCGACAGGGACACGGGCATCGACAGCATAACGCAGTTTGCCTATTGCTGTTGCAGTTACTCTGTCCCGTGCGTGGGCCAATCTTCCATCCTTCACGTTTCCCCGTGCCCTCCCTTCGATCGCACCTCGCCCTCTTCCCATCTTGTTTCCCTTGCAAGAAAGGTCTATACGTGAGAGGTCGTGAGGAGAACGTGTGCGACGCTGTTAGCTGCAACATTTCAGGGGAGAGAGAATGCGCAAGAGTGTGATTGCTAGTCTGTTTTTGGTTGTGGTGCTGGGTTTGCCGCTGGTTGGCTGCCAGGACACGAAGGCTCGGCAGGAGAATGACCAGCTGAAAGCGCAGGTAGCGGAACTACAGAAGGAAAACGCGGATCTGAGCAGCAAGGTCGACGGTCTGGCCAAGGAAAATTCCGCGCTCGCGAGCGAGAACGAAAAGCTGAAGGCTCCCAAAAAGTCGACGAAGAAATCGACGAAAAGCAAACACCATAAGCACAAGCAAACGACGACCAGCTCGAACTGATCGATGGTCACAAACAACGACGCTACGGGGTTGGCCAGGCAGGTCGAGATGGCTGACTTGAAGAGATGACGCGGGATTCTGCTTTGCCCGGAAAAAGCGAAATCGCCGATGGGTTTTGAATCCCTAGGCAGGTGGGGGGCAGCAGTGCTGCGCCCCTACAAGGGGCTCACAACAAGCGGAATCGCATCAAGTTGAATTATGCTTACCGCGGGGCGCCGGCTTTGCGGATGTAGATTTGGCCGTTGAAGTTGGTGAATTGTAGTTCGGGACCGCCACCGTTGATCGAGCCTCTGACGGTCTTGTCGATTTTTACGCGGTATTTGCCGCCGTGGTCGCGGCCGTCTTCGACAATGGGTTGCGCCGAAGAGGCTTGCATTTGCACGTCGAAATCGCTGAAGACATCGCCGCGGTCGGAGCGCAGGCTGACATTGGCTTTCAGGTCGGCAGGAAAGGTTACGTCGATGTCGCCGTTGAGGGAGCTGAAGGCCATGGGCTTCTGGCTGATTCGTGTAAAGGTGACGAGCAGGCGGCCATTGAGCGCGTGGGCCACGGCGCTGCCAGCGATGTTGTTGAGAGTGACGGATCCGTTCACGTTGTCGATATCCATTTCGCCATCTACGCCGGTGACCACGATGTCACCATCATTTACCGCGCGCAGGTGTAGAGAGGTGTGGACGGGCACCGAGATGCTCAGATCAATCGTGCGCGCAAAAGACTCGGTGTTGATCTTGACCTGATTATTTTCCTCTTCGACGGTAAGGCCGGTAGTGACGATGGAGATGCGCTTCGGTCCGGATTCCTGGTGTGCGCTTTCGTGGTTGCGGACACGTGCTTCCACGATGACTTCTTTTCCTTCGTAGGCCTTTACGGTAATACCGCCGTCGATGAGACTTGCCTTTACGAGCGCGGGGCGCGCGGGATCGCTGAGCGTTACGGAGACGCGATCGGCGCCCGATTGCGTCTGTGTGGACGCCTGTTCTTCAGCGCGGGCTTGCACTTGCAATGCGCCCAGCGCGAAGCCTGCGAAGGCGACCGCTGCAGCAAAGATGTATGGGAAACGGCGAGTATGGTTATTCATGGTTTTCGAGGATACGGATATCTCCATTTAGATTTTCGATCTTGATTTCAGGGCCGCCGGCGCTGACGCGGCCAGCGGTAAAACGGTCGGTGTGATAGACCACTTTGTTGCCACGATGCTCTTCTTGCGGCGCGTGCAGGGGCGCGGTAGTGACCGGAAAATCGCTGTAGACGCCGCCGTTAAAGGTCTTGAAGCGGAAGTCGGCGGAGAGGCCCCGTGCAAAGAAGAGATCGATGTTGCCGTTGACCGACTGAAAGCTGGAATTTTCGCGTGGGTTCTCGCGAAAGCTGACTTTGACGGGGCCATTGACGGTGTGCGCCAGGCCGGAGCCGGCCATGCCATCGAGCTCGATGTCGCCGTTCACGTTGCGGGCGATGAAATTTCCGGTGACGTTGTGGACGACGACGCGGCCTTCATTCACGGTTTTCAGCTTGATATCGACATTGCTGGGGACGTGGAGCACAAAATCCATTTTGACGATGTAGCCGTCCTCGTCGCGGCGGCGCGAGCCGCGGCAGCCATCTTCACACTGGCAGCGGAACGGGCCGTCAACGTAGAGCTTTAGGCCGCCATCGGGTTGCGTGATAGCGAGCGTGACTTCTTTGTGGGCGAGCGCAAGGGCGTCCTTCGACTCGGCGCGAATCGTTTTGTCGACGACCAGCTCGACCTGATCGGAGGTTCCGCCAACGACTTCGATCGAACCCCAAATGTTGTCGATGTCGATGGATTTGCGGGGGGCGCCGCCAAGCGAGAAGGATTTCTGGATGACCTCGTGGTCCTGCACGGGGAAGCTGGTGTCGGAATCATCGCGGAGAGCGGCGTAGGCATGCTTGATCTGAACCGCGCGGGCTAGATACCTCACGACAGTTTCGACCGAGCGTGCGATCGGACGGCGCGCGACGAACCAGATGGTCAGCGTCAGCAGGGCCGCTACGTAGATGGCGAGAATTCGATGGAACGGTGTTGCTCGCACGATTCCTCCTTACTTAACTGGTTGCCGAGATGGGGCACGCCCTTCGTCGCTCAGGGTAGAACAGTGCTGCGCCCCTACAACTTACCTACTGCAGTTTGCTGATGGCCCACTCCGCGCGCTGGCGGACGGCGGGGTTGAGATTTGGTGTTTGCTGAAAATTGCGGAGGCGCTGGGCAGCGTCGGGATCACGCCACTCGGCTAGCTGATCGATGAGCGCGACCTGCACGAGCGGCGATTGCTGCTCCTGGAGCGCGTCGCCAATACCTTTGCGAACCTGAGGCTGACTGGCGTGGCGGCTGAGCGCATCGAGCGCGGCAAGACGGACGTCGACGCTGCCGTCGTAGCGCAGCGTATGCAACAGGGCTGATTGAATTTGCGGATCGAGATGCGCTTCGAGGCCGCTCCAGCTCACGCCTTGCAGGCGCTCGCTGGCGGACTGTTGTTGCAGCAGGGAGAGCGCTACCAGTTGGCGCATGCTGGTCAGCTCGGCATGCATGGCGGCAATTTCGTTGGGAGGCGCCTGAACTGAGCCGACATGGACGCGCGTGCCGATGAATACGCCCAAGATCAGAAGAGCAGTACTCCAAGCAACGGCTCCGAGCGGCGAACGGAGCCAATCGAAGAACGCCCATGGCGCGGCGATCGTGCCAAAAAGCGCCCGCCTCGGAAGGCGGCCGCTACGGTCGGTGGAGGTTGTGGGATACGCGTGCAGCATGGCGTCGAAGCGGGCGCGGGAGTCGGGGCTGGGCTGATCGGGTGGTAGAAGCGCGAGCTTCTTCCACATGACGACGTCTTGCGCGCAGGTCGCGCAGCCTTCGCAGTGCTGCTCCACCTGATGGGCTTGCTCACGGGCCAGACTTCCTTGCAGATAATCCGGCAGGAGTTCGGCGATCTGTTCACAATTCATTGCACCCTCCTTGTGGGAGGAATGGAGTCCCCCGAGCCGCGATGCAAATCCGTTCCGGGCGCGCCACTCTCTAATTGCTGGAAAATTTCGCGGAGCTGCCGCAGGGCGCGATGCACGCGGACTTTGACGGCGCCAACTTCGCAGCCCAGCAGGCGGGCGATTTCGTCGTACTGGAGTTCCTGAAAGCGGCTGAGGATCAGGATTTCGCGTTTGTCCTCGGGCAGGTGCATCAGGGCGCGCTGGAGTAAAGCAGCTTCCTGTTGGTGCTGGGCGGAATCGGAAAGAGAAAATGGCGCGTTTGGCTCGGATGCCAAAGTCGATTCGGGTCGAACTTTGCGAACCTGATCGAGGCGAGTGTTGCGGGCGATCTGGTACATCCAGGTGCGGAAGGTGGTGCCGGGACGATAGGTTTGGCGGTAACGGAGAATGCGGAGGAAGACTTCCTGGACGAGGTCTTCGCTGACGGTGCGGTCCTGGGTCATTTTGGAGTAGAAGTTGAAGAGCGGGGCCTGGTAGCGGTCGAACAACACACCGAGCATCTCGACTTCGCCGTTGCGCACTTGGAGCATAACGTCCTCGTCAGGAACCGACTTCATTCGGTGGCTGTCGTTTCTGCATCGGCGGTGATGGCCTTTGCATTGATGAATACCGAGGGTCGCGGGAAAGGTTACAGCGGAAATACGGAGTGGGGGTGGAAAAGCGTGGTACTGGCTAGGTTGTCTTTCATCGGGTTCCGCTGGTGGTTGCTTATAAGACTGACAGGGACGCTTCGAGGCACAGCGCAAGCAGGAGTGTCTGTGCTACACGGAATCGGATTGGCCCTCCTTGGATTTCTCGCAAGTGTTCATTCTAGACGCTTATGTGCCCTTTAAAGTCTGTAACTTACAGATTTAAATGGCTATAGATTCTAAGAATTCTACAGATTCGCCGCTACGTAGGCCAGATGTATGCCAGAAAGTCATACGGCGAGACGAACTGGAGACCACCCGTTGACGCTCGATTCATCATACATGGTTTATCTTGAAAAACATGATTGGGGGTGCGAGGCGAAGGGTCCCGCCGATGCGGGTCTACGAAAATGTGAAACGGAAGGAACATTATGATAAATGCGAGGGATGTGCACGAGCCAGAAGACGAGAGACTCCCGGAAGAAGACGAAGAAGTGGACACCGAGAACGACGACTTAGAGAGCGAAGAAGATGACGAAGAGGAATTGGATGAAGAGGCAGGCGACGACTAGCGTACCCGTTTTTCAGCGGAGGCTGGACCGTGGTAGGAATCCAATACAACTATATTATCTCATAATCCGCGGGCCTCGTGAAAAGAGAGCATGCCGAGAGGTACATTCAGGCATCAAAGCGCATTATCAGGAAAAAGGGGCACGTTCTGGGCTTTCCCGAATTTCCTTGCTGAAGTTCGAGCCCTTGGGAGTCAGCGGGCCATTTCGATCAGTTTGACGCTCATCTTCTCGCAAATCGCTAGTTCCTTTCGTTCCAACTGTACAGCCCAGTCCGGTATTGAATCGCATCTGGGAACCACTTGAACGGTTTGTTTCGGCGTATCTTAAAGCGAGCGGTTATCAGCCCGGGGAACGCTTGGTGAGAAAGCTGGCGAAATCCGCATGAGCACAAATCATTGGCACATCGTGATGGATTGCAAGACGCCCGGATGCAAGTCTATGCTTGAGTGGGCCGACGTGGGTGAGGCAAAAGATACAGTCTCTATGAACAAGATTCTCGAAAACATTGAAGTTCCGACTCCGTGCCTCTTGACCTGTCCCAATTGCCATCAACAGCACAAGTACACACTCAAGGATTTGCGATGGCTGAGCCCACGGTTTTAGAGGGCTAAGCGTAAGCCACTGATATGCCGTGACCTTAGTGCTGCCGTCTGCCCGGGCCATCGTGCGAATTGCGCATTCGCCAGCATCGGCCGTCCGGGTCCCAGACGACGGAGTCGCCGGTGAGCTTATGAAAGGCGGCGAGCACGTCTCTCCGGATGGCGGGATTGCCATTCTCGTTTTCGTGCGTGAACTCCCCGCCGAATTTAGCTGCTATCTTAAAGACGGCCGTTTCTTGACAGAGAGAACCCTCCTTCGCCAGCTGTTCAACCATCCATTTAGCGATTCCCTCGGCAGTCATGGGTACGACCCCTTGGCAGCCAAATTCTAATGCAGTGTGAGTCCCTTTAAAGTCCTGACCACCGCGTCAAGGATGCCTACGATCACCCGCCAGAAGCGCAGTGGAGTGCATCCCTTACGGCTTTTTGGGTAATTTCAATGCGCTATCTCGGCAATCGCCGCAGATGTAGTGTCCCACTGCGTATTTCCATAATCCTTCCACTTGCGGGAAACTCGTGCGGCAGAATCGGCACGAGGGAATTGGCAAACCGTATTTGAAATGACTAATACACCAAACAGCTTCTAATAGCGATTGTGCTGCTGGATAACTCTCGGGGCGTCCCGTCGTCATGATTGGGCCTATTCGTCGTTATTGAACAGCCGCTAAGCAATCACGCAATTCCGTGCCGCTTGAGAATTTCCAGAAGCTTTGCCTCTGGGGGCATGTTGGCCGTTCGATAGATAAAGACATGGGCCTTTCCCTCAACCACGCTTACGCCCATGCGCTTTCCGTCCTGATACCAGCCCGGGATGTGTTCGACCTTTAGTTCGTTGAGCAATGATTCCCACTCGATGTGCTGGTTCAATGGAATTTCAGTGATGTCGATGGAGTCGCCCCGGATCGTGATGATCATGGAGTCCCTCGTCGTCGCCGGGAAATATTCGGATGCGCAGCATTGTACCTAAACGCAGAACGTCATTGAAGGATCGTAGCTTCCAAAGATTTGCGATGGCTGGAAAAGCCGACGGTTCCGGCATCCGGTTGGAGCTAGTCTTGTACGTTCAACAACGATCCAAGGGGAATAGCGGGCCTGGAAGGCGGGTCACGGTGAGTGCGATGTCCGAAGTGTCGGACAGCCGATCTATCAGCGGCGGCAAAACATCGACTCCATCAGTCCGCTCGGCATTCAGGGTGCCCAGCGCGTGCTTCGCATCCTGAAGGGCATGGTACTCAGGACTGCCAATTCCGACAGCATAAGCCCGCGCTCGCATGACTTCCAGGGCTTCTTTGATGCGGTCGCACAAGATTGCGGAGTCGGTCTCGAAGGTTGCGGCGATGTAGGCTGGCTGCCATGAATAAGCGTAGTCGGTCAATGACTTCGACCCTTTCCAAAGAAAATCGACCTTGACTCCACAACCCGCTCGGCCTTCATAATTGCAAGTCCCATTCGGGCTGCTTGAATGGCCAAGTGTTCGGGACGGTCGATCTGATTGGGCACGATAAGCCTGTTTTTGATCGCCCGCTCCGCTTCGGCGATATGTCCAATCATCTTGGAGATGTCAGTCTCCAAGGCCGCCGACACGTATGCTGTTGTCCAAGGGTAATTTTCTGAGTTTTTCATAGAACCTGCTTTCCACCGAGCAGTGGGAACACGAGGAATTGTACGCCAGCACATCTAGCAAAAAGTGTCTCAAAAGAAACAGCATTGCTGGCAATCAGGGCATACAGTTTGGCTTAGTTGGCCTCCTCTAGACCATAAAAACAGCGGCCTCCTGACCAGGCCATGCAGGGAAGGGCTCGACGATGAAACTGATTTTTAAAACAACCGGAGTGACCAAGGTTACAGACGAGAGACAGCTTGTCCAACTTCAAGGGGAGACCGGGCACGCATCGCTGAATCTACCGTTGAGTGTTAGCGTTACTATCGGGGATGAGTTTTTACTCGAAAGGCATCCACAGAGCGCCCTCGGTCACGTCGGCGATGTTGACGAAACGCGAGACCCGTATGCTCCGAGTCTTCAAAAGCTGATTACGCCGTTGATGCCCGGCTCAAATCTGACCGCAACGGCGCGATAGCCGTCACCCTTGATTTCCCAAAGCCAGTCTGGGCCTTCGGGAAGTTTGAGCTTGGCTCCGAACTAGTCCCCGCGATTATGGCCGCCGCTGGGTAGTGGCAAAGCATTCTTCTGACGCCGGAGCCGCTTTTCCAATTGCCCAAATCCTCGCTGAGAATCGTGCAACTATGTTGAAGAGGCACAATTTGACTGGTCGCCAGATCAATCATAAATCCGTGTTCGTCTTCTAAGACTTCGTCGCAAAGTCCGATGTCCTGAGAGGCGGTCTGCAACATCTCGCCCAGAAGAACCAAATTATCTGCGCACGACGATATGTGAGCCATGTGTTCTACCTCTCGATAAATAGTCTGATGAGAGGCAGAGCGACGGCACAATACTGTCCAATGGCCATCTTTTTACGGGAGATGCTGTAGCGCGTTGTTTCGCGAAAAATCTCGACTCTTACCGCCCCTAGCGCTTCCCGCAGCGCGAACTTAAGCAAACGCTCTCGAAACTCAAGGCTGAGAAAGACCCGGTTCGACGCCGACTAGCCAGAGTTGGGCACAGTGGCGGGCTCACGGTTTTAGAGCCTAATGGTCCAGTGACCGGGAGCGGCGTCCCAAACAGATCTGTCCGCCCTCTCGGTAATCAGAGCTTTGATTCCCACTTCGGCGTCGTTCAGAGCACAGTCCTCATCGCTATTACTTTCAACCGGGCTTAGGCGTCTCTGTTCGAGTGCAGAGATAGCCTCATAGATTCGCTCGTTAATCAGCAAATCATCCGTTTCCAAAATTGCGCGAACGTAGACCGACTGCCAGCCGTAAATTTCAGGGTTCGTCATGGGACCTCCTTCTGGGAGGGTACGATTGGACTGTACGCCTGCGTACCAGGGATAGATACAAGTAAGATTTTAGAGCCATAGCGTCTCGGTTGCCTTAAAGTAAGGGCTATATTTTGCGGTGTCTGAGAAATGGGTACTTTGAAGTCCGCTGAGCGAATGGACCTCCATGCATGAAAGCAAACGAGAGCGGTTCAAGGAGTTGTGTGAACTCGCAGAGGTTCAAGAAGATACCAAGAAGCTGGGAAAGATTGCAGAAGAAATTGACAGCATCCTAGATGCCGAATTGGTCCGCCTGAAGAAAATCCCACTCAAAAACACTAAGCCGTTAACTTGATATATCGAGTTCCCAGGGAAGAACTTGGATAATTTTGCTCAGGGTTGATTACAACACTCTCTTTCCCGAAGGAAATCCGAATCTTGCGACCAGCAAACTGATTCACTATTGCGGTTGCCGCGGGTATTTTGCAAGGGGCCGGGCTGATTACTTACAAACGCGGCGTGGTGACAATTGAAGACCGAACCTTACTGGAAGGCTTCGTGCGAATGCTACGAGGTATTGACCAAACAAATTAAGAAGTGGGGAGCCGAAGCAAGGTCAAAATAACTCAGTCCGATCACCGGACCTCGTCGGTCCGGTCGGTCCGATCGGTAATTAAATTCTCAAGTCCAGCGTCAGCCGCGTTAGCGCACGATCTTCTTCGCTACCGATTCCCTCACCTATATGAATGAACGTGTTCTTCCGGGCTTTTAGCCTTGACCGCTTTAGTGTTGCCTTGTCCTACCGCTTGTCTCGGAAACCGAACGGAAGGCATAAACCGTTCAACCCTTTCATTATCAATTATTTGCGGAAAGTTGACCACTTCGCTACAAAATAGTGGACTGTCCCTTTTGAGACAGTTTCGTTCCCTTGCAAGTTCTAGCCTGTAGTACAAATCCCGGTCTGTCCCTCTTTTCTATAGGACAACCATATGGCTACTAATACGATACTTAGAAAGGTTCCGCCGTCAGGCACGAAACCTACGAAGAAAAGCGCCTTCGATGTACAGGTCTTTCTCGACTCAGTCGGAGCATCGAGAAAGATTGTTGAATTTCAGAAAAAAGCGACTATTTTCGCGCAAGGTGATGCCGCCGGGCATGTAATGTATATTCAACAGGGCGGCGTAAGGCTTTCCGTCGTGAATGAAACGGGTAAAGAAGCGGTCGTGGCCGTTCTCAGGCCTGGGGATTTTCTTGGCGAAGGATGTCTTGCAGGCCAGCCTCTTCGCATGGGCTCAGCCACCAGTACCGTACCGACCACCATGCTCGTGATTGATAAGGACGAGATGATTCGCGTGCTCCACGCCGAACATGAACTTTCCGACAGATTCATCGCTTACATGCTTTCCAGGAACATCCGAGTGGAAGAGGATCTAATCGACCAACTTTTCAACTCAACCGAAAAACGCCTGGCGCGCACGCTTCTCTTACTAGCCCGCTATGGCAAGGAAGACGAGCCGCAGAGCATCATTCCCAAAGTATCGCAAGAAACGCTGGCGGAAATGATCGGCACAACGCGCTCCCGAGTCAATATGTTTATGAACAAATTCAAGAAACTGGGATTCATTCATTACGAAGGCGGACTTCGGGTCCATAATTCCCTCCTAACTGTTGTCCTGCACGATTAAGGGCACTAACTTCCGCGCTGATCGGAAAGCGGCGTTCTTCCCGGATTAACTGTGGGAAACAAGGGCTTACCACCAGCCATCTCGGAATTGCCGGTCGGAACAGGGTTTATCGACCTCTAGGACCTTGTGGAATTTTGTTTTTCCGTTCAATCGCCTCAGCCGCAGAAAGCTTCCGATCCTTGTGCGGTTCGAGGCGCAGGCCACCTGCCTGCAACACACAACGGTGCCCGGCAGCAACGCCGCACGTTGGGCAAGGGACGGAAGAGAACTGTTTTTTGGTCAGATGTCTGATGCTCATGCAAACGAGATTCTTACAAACCCAATCGCAAAACTGTTCAAATTAGAACAGTTTTGGCACTTTTTCGGCATTTTTCTGCTGGTGAAACCAACAATCCAGGGGTATCTGCATCAGAGCACTTCGATAATTTGAGGTGGGTTAATGATGGCGGTGACGTTTCCTTAGACGATCTGAATCTTGCGCCCAGCGGACTGCGCCGTGATGGCTGTGATGGTTGCCGTGACGACTTGGCCGGAGTAAAGCCTGACCTTGACGTTTGATCCTACGATGTAGTCCACGTCCTCAGTATAGTCCTTTGCTGTGCCAGAACCTCTTTTGGCGTGGTTGTCAAGGAAGCGAAGCGTGCGAATTTGCCAGTGGATTTCCTGCCTCCTGATTTGCAGGGTGAGGCAGGTGGCGGCAATAAGCCTGGTGGGCCAACCTCTATGACCCTCGGGCAGCGTAGCCGACTCATCGGGAGACAGCCTTGTGCCGTATTAGTTAACGAACCAGTACTCCCATATGTCTCAAACAGAACAGTATCGGATATGGCTTAACTCGATAGAATGTGTACGAGTTCCCTGACTAGGCCCAGGGGTGGTCGTTGCGCGGGAAGGAACTGCCACCCCGAGATTTTAACCGAGGGGGTGGCCATGCCTTGGAGATCTGAACTCAACCTCGAGCAAGTTGAACGAGCTTCCGCTCTCAGCATACCTGAGCTCAGACGAAATCTCGTGCGAATCCTCTTTATTCATCGTTCGCTGGCAGACGTTGAGTGCTGCTTGCATGAACTCAAGAAGGCGCGATTCACGGTGAGCTCAAATGTAGTTATGACTCCCCAGCAATTCATCGAACGATTCCGTTCACAGCTCTTCGACCTGGTCATAGCCGAATATCCCAGCCCCGACTGGCAAGAAATGCATGTCCTAGAGCTCTTAGGCCAGGTTAAGAAGGATATTCCGCTCATCGTTTTGGTCCACAGCATGAAACGCGAAACCGCTGCGGAGTTCATTCTGTCGGGTGCTGCCGATTGTATTGAAATGGAGAGCATTGGCCACCTACCTGTAGCCGTTCATCGGGCTCTCGCCGAGAAAGTATTGCGCGATCAACGCGATCGCGCGGAAAAGGATTTGGGACGTTCGGAAGCACGTTACCGTGCGCTGGTAGGAAATCTAAACTACGGAATTTGCCTCTGCAGTCTCGACGGTAGATTTCTGGAAGTGAACGGGGCAATGATGAAAATGCTCGGCTATGGGTCAAGAGAGGAACCGTTGGCTCTAGACCTTGCGCGCGACATTATTCAAGACCCTGGCCAACGAGCACAATTGCTGGGTCAATCAGGTGCGGATGCTCTCGTCGATCCCATTGAAATAGAATGGAAGCGGAAGGACCATACGATCCTGAAGGTCCGACTGAGCGGACGAGAAGTCCTTAGCGAGCAGGGCGCCTTGGAAGCCTACGAAATTATCGCCGAAGACATCACCAGGCAGCGAGAGCTGGAGGATCACCTCCGTCGCCAGGCAGCCAGCGATCCGCTGACCGGTCTGGCCAATTATCGTCACTTCGTAGATGTGCTCGATTCGGAGATCAAGCGCAGCGCGCGCACAAACAGAGAGTTTGCGCTGTTGTTCTTTGACTTGGACGGATTGAAGCTAATCAACGACCGCCACGGACATATGATAGGAAGCCAAGCGCTTTGCCGGTTGGCGGATGTTTTGTGCTCCTGTTGCCGGGACATCGATACTCCTGCCCGCTTCGGTGGCGACGAGTTTGCGTTTGTTTTACCAGAGACGAACGCCAAGACGGCTAATCTGGTGGCACAACGTATCTGTAAGAGCCTTGCCACTGACGGCAAAGGACCAAAGCTTTCCGTCAGCGTTGGTGTTGCCGTCTATCCCCAAGACGGTCGGACGATTGAGAGTCTCTTGGGCGCAGCAGATTCGGCCCTTTACTCGATGAAGCGGCAAAGAATTCCGCCTGCAAACCCGAGCGCTCGAAAACACCGAAATTAATTTGCCAGGGCTTCGAACGCCATCGCTAAGTCCTTTGAAACGCATTGAAGAAAACTGACAACTCCGCTAAGATGCCGTTTATATGCCCTCCCCGGAAGCCTCGCGACGAAACCTCGCGAAAGCTAAGCGCGTTGGCGGGCGCCGCGTCCCTGGCGCTGCGAGACGGAAACTCAGCTGATCCGGCATGTTGCGCTCAAGTGGTGCAACGATCTGAACCGGCGATGGTCTGGCCGTGGACTCGCGCGGGAGCTGGGCGTGAGCCAGATGTACATTTGGAAGCTCACCCGCCAATTCAAGGACGGCAAGCTGAATGTCCGCTCGCCTTGCAGTGGCGCCGCGACATTCGAAGAACTCGGTCGGGCTCTGGGTTCGGCGCGGTGGCAAACCAAGAAGATGAAGGAGCAGGGATTGCTCCGCGAAACGACTCGGCAGATGATCGAGCGAGTCTTGGGACGTACCTAGGTTTTCCTTTTAGCTAGTTCCGTATGACCGAAGAACCTGCGCCGAAGATTCTGAAGTAGAGTAAACTACGCCCCGAAAGACTGATTTCCACGCCCATGGGACATGCCAAGCAAATAGCATTTCGCTACAACGGCGATCCGACCACGGAAGAGACTGATCTCGACATGGACGGTGACAAATCGGTTCCCGAGCCAGGGTCCATCATTGACCGCAGAGGAGAGCGCTGGAAGGTAGTCCAGGTCAGCATGGAGAGAAGTGCAGAAGAACCCTTTGCGGTCCCCATTTATAGGGTTTTCCTCACCAACGAGTTGTGATGCTGTGGGACGTCGCGACTACTTCACCTGCAGCGAACAACGCGCCGGCGCTCCTATGTCCCAGGAGTGGAATTCTCCAGCCCGACCACCTGACGAATCTCGGTCTCGCCCTCCCAGCCCGGCCAGTGTTTCTTGTGAAGCTCCATGAAGTGCATCGTCCCCTCGATCGCCTCTTCCTTCGATCTCAATTCGAGCATAACGTACCCGCCGACAACCTCCTTGGCTTCGGTGAACGGTCCGTCGATCACGGTAACCTCTCCCCGGGAAAGCCGGACGCGGGCGCCCAGCGCAGTTGCACCGAGCATCCCGCCCCCAACCATCGTGCCGCCTTTCGCGGCCTCTTCGGTGAGCTTCGCCATGGCTTCCGTCAACTGCTTGGGCGGAAGGCCAGAGCTCTCGGCGGACTTGACCATCATCATGAATCGCATGGGTGTTTCTCCTTGTGGTTTCTGGCTCTACTTACACGTCGAATGAGGGCAGCGAGATCGACAGGTTTAGTGTCTTTTTTTGTAAGTATTTGCTAAATGCCACCTTCGAGGAACTCGGCTCGTGCGCTTGGCGCGGCGAGGTGGCAAACCCGCAAGATGACGGAGCAGGCTCGTTCCGCTGTGCCTACCGGGAAGCTGCGGCGAGGATGGCCCGCGGTTTTTAGCCGTCCATCCGTACTGTTAGCGATTTAGGTGCCCAAAAGAGGCGCAAATGGGAAATAGCGTATGATTTCTTCATGCCGATTAAGTTCATCATAGGCGGGGCCGTCATTCTAATCAGCTTGGCGTTTCTAATGGTCACGTCTAGAAAGCGGCGGCAGTCATGAAGTCTTACGACGCCAGCCGCACGTCGAACTCAATTTTAACTCACGACGAATATCAGTTTCTGGCGGAATTGCTCGGTTACAGAAGGCGGCCTTAGAGTGGCTCGGCTGAGGAGTTGGCGGTTCGGGCCGATTGGAGATCGCTCGGTGCGTGAACAAAAGCGAGAACGGTTCAAAGAACTGTGTGAGCACGCCGAAGTTGTGGATGACCCAGAGAAGCTCGCCAAGATCGCCTCACAGGTTGGTCGGATTCTCGAGTCCGAAGTGGACGAATTGAAGAAACACGCCCGAGTGAATACGACTGTCCGTAATTGTGGACAGTTTCAGAAATTCTACACAACAGACGAGCTCGTCTGGTACACGAGCGGTTGGAGGTCTCTTCTATGGCCCGTCCCAAACCGCTCACGCGCTCCAGGACTCATGTTCGCTGCGGAAGCCCTGAGGTGATTGAGGCTCTCACGCTGACGCTTCTGGACTGACGCGCTCCGCTTCCTAGCCGACAATTCTCGGAGCCTCACTTTTGCTTAAATGGGATTCTGGTAGAGCTGGGGTGGGGGTGGAAGCCCCCGTGGTACCACTTGAGGGTACGGCGACACGGCCTCAGGTCCATTCTCATTGAACGATGACGCCGCAAGCGATTCGCGCACCAGAGTTACCTGCGGGGTCGGTTTTATAGTCGTCTGTTTTTTCGTGAATCACAATCGACGTACCACCTTCGTG
>Ga0210383_10001891_pt1 | contig 19058 bp, 13 predicted proteins | sample IncBWC14OmetaG_FD_160072 | JGI IMG/M metagenome (GOLD analysis project Ga0210383, IMG submission 160072) | Forest soil microbial communities from Barre Woods Harvard Forest LTER site, Petersham, Massachusetts, United States - Inc-BW-C-14-O ...
CTGGTGTCCCGCCCTTGCGAGAGTTCTTTCTTGTTCTGCCAGCTCAAGATCGTGTTCTACCATCATCTTGACGAGCTGAGGAAAAGTTACCTTCGGGGTCCACCCAAGTTTCTTACGGGCCTTGCTGGCGTCCCCGCATAAACAATTGACTTCCGTCGGGCGAAGGTAGCGGTGATCTTTCTCCACAAACTTTTTCCAATCGACGTCGCAGTAGGATGCGGCCAGATCCAGGAATTCCTGCACGGAATGTGACTCCCCGGTGGCGACGATGTAATCATCTGGAGCGGGCTGTTGCAGCATCAACCACATTGCCTCGACGTAGTCTCCGGCATAGCCCCAATCGCGCTCGGCCTCTAAGTTGCCAAGATACAACTTATTTTGCAGGCCCAGCTTGATACGGGTCAGTGCCCGCGTAATTTTGCGGGTAACGAAAGTCTCTCCCCTGCTTGGGGATTCATGGTTGAACAAAATGCCGTTTGTTACGTGCAGGCCATACGCTTCGCGGTAGTTCGTCGCATACCAGTGAGCCGCGACCTTGCTGACCGCGTACGGACTGCGCGGATAAAACGGGGTATGTTCACTCTGCGGAGGTGGAGCGGCCCCGAACATTTCCGAGGACCCGGCCTGGTAGAGGCGCACATTCTTTTTTATGAGAGCAAACTCTCGCATCGCCTCTAGCAGTCGCAATGTGCCGGTGGCGACGGCATCAGCGGTGTATTCCGCCTGGTCAAAGCTCACACGAACGTGGGATTGGGCAGCAAGATTATAAATTTCATCGGGCGCAACTTCCGCGAGGATGCGGTGCAGTCCAGCGCCGTCCGTAATATCCCCGTAATGCAAAAACAGCCGCACGCCTTGTCCGTGAGGGTCAACGTAAATGTGGTCCAGCCGCTCCGTGGTGAACGTGGAAGCGCGGCGAACAATCCCATGAACTTCATAACCGCGATTCAACAGGAATTCAGCGAGAAAAGATCCATCCTGCCCGGTGATGCCTGTGATAAGCGCCTTCGGAGGGCTCGGTTGGTCTGGACGATTCGTCGTTTCGGTCATAGGAATTGAATGTTAAGAGCCATTAGCAAAACTCAAGTAAAACTATAACAAAGCAGCTTCCCTTCCGGAATTCTTGTTTCGTGCAAAATACTCCAACGCGTCGACTCCGTCCGGTGGGCTCGGATCGCGGTCCATCCGGAGACTATCCGGCGGTTGAACTTCCTATGGCTCGGGGAACTGATGGGCAGCCGCGTTGGAAACTTTAGTGTCTACCGGTGGAGGGGGTTCCGCTACGTCGGGCGACCTTCTTCTTAGTCGCGTGGAGTCCGGGAATCAGTTGATGCCTGATGAGGCTCTCTAGAGTTATACCCATCTGCTCCGACATCTGCGACCGCATATCCTTAGTCTCGCCACCATCAAATTGTGCGAACTCCTTCTCGAAATAACCCGCTCGTCGGACAGTATTGCACTCCATGGTGGATTTCCCGGATTTGGTCTGTCGTCTTGAGGATCGCTTTTCGGCTGGTTTAGCTTTATTTCCTTTCATGATTATTGGTCCTTTCGACGAGCGCCAAGAATTAGCGCTCCTTCACTAATAACCGGATACCTTCCCGGGAGCGGGATGTTGGCGTGAACGGAATCATCTGGCCCAGAGATTGAGATTCAGTGTCCGAGAGATAGGCTCGCCTTTACGCTTCTGCTGCATTCGTTCTAGCTGATTTAGCGTGCGATCTATAGCTCCCGTCAGGGTTGTCTCGTGCCGGAGTACATGATCTAGCTGTGGACCATCGGGTACCAATGCGCTTAGTGTTTCGACATCCAGCTTACTGCGCGCGATTAGCGCTCGTTCAGTCGATCTGACGACACGACGGACAATCTAATTACGTTGTGTGCGAACTGTCACGAATCATCTCACCGTCGTCGCCAGCTCGGTTGCGGCGATTGACCGAGAAAAACCTTTGCCGATTTTATTCTCTGTCACTTGACCCTGGTTTTTGGGACGCTCCCAGTGCTGACCTTCGACTGAACTGGAGAGTTTCGCCAATATTTAGACGAGTGCAGCTAGTCACAAATATCCGAACATTTCTCCCAACCAGCAAAGGGTCTATGGTGTCTCAGGGAACGCATAGGTGAACCCCCTGTCACTCTGTTCCTTATCCTTGTTTGCTGATGGAACCCACAACACCCGTAGAGTATTCTGAAATCAGAGAATCTAACGCCCTTCTGAGCGTCGACTGACTATAGCGTTCCACCACCGCGGCTCTCCCTGATTTCGCCAGCGCTGCGCACTTTGCAGGCTCATGGAGCAGGCTAACAACCGATCGAGCGAAATCCGCGGGGTCGTCCGCCACGATTATTTCCGTTCGCGGTTCAAGGTCCAAGCCTTCGGCTCCAATGCTGGTCGAGACGACTGGCTTCCCTGCTGCACATGCTTCCAGAATTTTGATTCGCGTGCCTCCTCCGAGTCGCAAAGGCACAACGATTACAGTTGCGGATGCAAGATACGGACGCATATCCGGCACCGTTCCGGTGAATTCGATATTGGGTGCAGAACGGAATCCGGCGACAAAGTCATTCGGTGGATTACGGCCCGCGACAATGAATCGAACGGCGGGATACTCGGCACGGATCGCTGGGAATATGCGTTGGGTAAAGAATTTCACCGCATCTCGATTGGGATACCAATCCATCACGCCCTGAAACAATAGGACGGGACTATTTTCCGCGATACGCTCAGGGTTCTCAGGCCGGATGGAATCGGTGTCAACAACGTTCGGAACCACGGAGACGGGAAGGTCTGGCCGGAGTTGCTGGAAAATTTCCCGATCAAGGCCTGAACAAACCATTGCACCCGCGATTTGGCGACAAGCTTTTCGTTCGGCCAAGTGCATTAGTTTGGATTCGGCGAGTGCGTAGTATTTCTTTACGGGATTTTTCTCCATTCGGGCATATCGCCTGAGAATTACATATTCAACGTTGTGCGTATTTAAGAGGATGGGGACTGGGGTCTCCGGAATGTTCACCAGACCGTAGACCGCATCGCAGATGATCAAATCATATTTCGCTTGACGCAATTGTGCTTGAATTCGCTCTCGCATCAGCGCGGAGCGAAAACGCTCAATTGAATAACATCGGAGTTTCAGAAGAGACTTCAAACGCTCGCCGTAGTTCGGCTGCAGAGTGAGATTCCTCATCTCACGATCGAGGAGTTCGATGCAATCGCAAAATGAGGGAAGGGGATTCAAATTCGAAGGACGATTCTTGCTTGCAAAGGAGATAAACGTTAATTTATGGCCAATGGAAGCGAGCGCCCGAATGATGGACAGGCCGCGGATGGATTGGCCACTGTCGGGAGGAATCGGTAGATTCGTTGCGACGAACAATATTTGCATTAGTCGCTCTCCGCAGAATTCAAATCATACCGGAAAAACTAACCGAGCAAGGTGCCTCACTTGCCATTCCAAGTCTCGGATTTGGCGGTCAGACAATTCTCGTACAGAGAAAGAATCGAATCACGATAGGCTTCCGGCGAGTAAGCGGAAATACTCAATTGAGCTGCAGTAGAAAGTCGATGGCACAGATCAGTATCGTCAAGTAATCGTTCAATCGAACGAGCCAGTTCAAATGGATTCTGTTTCTCGACCAACAACGCCTGCTTTTCATGCTCCACTATTTCTGGAACGCCACCAACTGCGGTTGCGATGATCGGAACTCCCGCTGCCATTGCTTCAAGTAAGACATTTGGCGAGCCTTCCGTATGTGAAGGGAGAACGGCAAGATCGGCCATCGTGTAGTAAGGTCCGAGATCGGCAACTTGCCCGGCAAAAATGACCAAATCCGCAACGTCCCGGGCCTTGGCTAGATCTTTCAGCATGTGGCGGTCTGGACCATCGCCGGCAACCACGAAGCGAATATCTCGCGGTGGATTGTTCCGGCGTATGAGAGACGCCGCCTCAATAAAGTCACTTTGCGCCTTTTCGCGCGATAACCGCCCCACACATAGTATGACCCGGACACCTTGTTGAATTTCCAAGTTCTGGCGCAGTTGAGCAACTGTTTCCGCCGAAGCGGGTGAAAAGGACTTCACAGAGTTGTGTCGAACGACGATGCGCGCGGGATTTACCCCAATTCCCTGCAGCGTCAAAGCAAACGGACGGCAGACGGTAACCACCTTGTTGGCCGCTACCAGGGACCAGCGATCGAGTTCGTTATAGACACGGGTTCTCAGGCTGGTCCAAGTGTATCCATGATGAAACGCGATCCAAGGTCGCTTTCGATTTATACCGCTCAAACGAACCAAGAAGTGTGACTTTACTGCGTGTGTTTGAATTATGTCGGGCTGAAATCGTTCTATTAAATTGCGGATTGTGGAAATTACCGCGAGGTCAAACAGAAATCGCTCGTGGATAATGTGAATCTCCAATCCGGCTTTCTTGCACGCCACCACGAATTCATTGTCTACGGGTTCATTTCCCCGATGATAAGTGGCGATGGATATTGTGGCGCGGCACAATGGACCTGGCGCAACTGCCGCACGTCCGGCGAACTCTAGGAGGTTCTTGGCAGGCCCGGTGGTGGGCCACAAGGCTTCCATGAAAGCCAGCACACGAACTGGTTTTTCCGACGAACGGTCAATTCCAGACACAAAAGAACCGGTGTTCGACCTTTGGGTAAAATCTTGGCTGCTTGACAAACTAGGTTCCTCTAATAATCCGGAGACTCGTCCTGCAACCAAAGTCATTGCCAGTGTTGCTTAGTACCGTCCGGCAAGGAGTTTATCCAAATTGTATCAAGATAAAAATGATTTTGGGGCGCCTACCATGTGAGGGGCGTCAAACTCGTCTGCAACCGTCGTACTTCCTTGTAACTCACTGATGCGCGGAGAGCTCTTCTTTCGGGCGCAGATAGCCGGAAAAATCAGCCGAAGACTGCCATAGAATCGGGCACAAGTACCTCAACGCCCAAACAACCCATTATTGCTTACGCGCAGAAACTAGATACACCGATGCCAAGCAACGAAGTAGTGGGACTGAACATAACGGCTCCAGTGCCGAAGCCACACGGACGTCTAGAGGAGGAAAACGATTTAAAGGAAAAATAAAAAAGTTGGAATACCGATCCTCGAGCGTCTCGAAGCCGTGGTGTCGCAGGAGTTTCCGGAATCTCCACGGCACGCATAGGTTTCGATGAAAACCAGTCGCGCCTTGTGTCGTCGTGGCAGCACGACGCGCGAGCCGCTTAACGGTCCGCCATAGTGGCACTACCGTAAGGCTTGCCAATCGCTCGCCCAGTTCGCATTGGCTAATGCGGCTCGGAACAGCAAAAATTGCTAAACCACCTGGTCGCAGTACGCGTTGAATCTCCAGCATCGCTGCATTGTAATCTGGCAGGAACTCGAACACACCAAGGCAGACGACATGGTCCATGGACTGATTCGAAAATGGGAGTTGATCTACGTCCGCTCGGCAGAAGTGTACCCTTTGGTCATTCGCGAAACGGCGACGCGCAAATCTCAGCATATGTGACGAAATATCAATTCCCACAACTGAGAAATCGCGGGCCCGAAACTCGGGAATCTCCCCGCCTGCCGCGCACCCAAGGTCCAGGATTTGTCCGCTCTTCCCGGCAAGCATTGAAATTACGATCGCGAGTTGCGACTTAAAATAGGGTGTGCGCTCACGCTCAGTGGCATAGTGGTCTGCCCATTGTTCGAATATCTCGCATGCTTGGCGCTTCTCGTCCACTAATTGTGTAGGTTGCTGCATTGAGGTACCGCCAAGTTCCCGACCCGTGAGTTGTCAACGCGGTTGATGTCGGTTGGCCTAAAAACCGCGTAGTGCTTATATTGTGCCAGCTTTGCGCGTCCAAGTGTGTACCGAGTATGTCGTGTGCGCAGAGCCGTGCTCCCCTCCTGCTTGACTCCTGGTCCAGAGCGATAGGCAATACCACGTGTCGTGGCACAACGCCCAAAAGCTACGTCAACCTGCATAAAAAACTACGGTTTCATCCTGGCTCAACCTCATCCTTCATGGAGTCCTCGGCCGACAGTCCCACTGACGCCAGATGAATCGATCTTGGGGCGTACGAGAGACCATCGATGACCTCGATGCCAGAACAGTGATCGTATGTATGTGTGCCTTGAAACGATTTGGACCATGGCTCCACGGTCTGCAGTAAAATCTCTCGGTACTCTGTCTTTGTCAGCGTCACGATTTCGCGAAAGCTCAAGCTACTTCCATTTCGGCACGACGAATCCAGGCTTATCCGAATAACCTTTCCATCATGCCGAAAAACACGACCTCCACATCGGGCATCTCGTACATCCATCGAAATGGGATTGGACGGATGCCATTGCCATTCACCATCGACTCGGTCGGAATAAAAGAGACACAGACACATGCCGTCTCCCGCTGGAGCCAGGAGTGTTGTCAAAAACCAGAAGGTCTCCCCATCCATAAATACGGTTGTATTCACGGCCTTCCCTCGAAAGAGCACCTTCTCTAAAGACCATTGATCGGGAAAGCTTGTTGCTCGATAGAGCTCTACTGTACGATTGGCCGCCGAGTCCGGAACGAGGTAATAACCGCCGTCGTGTCTAAACACAAGCGGGTATGACAGATTATACGGCCGCGTGAGCACGGTCTGGATCTCTCCCAACTCTCCATTTGGAAAGACCTCCCGGCATGCGATTACCGCTTTCGATTCGGAGTAAGTATAGTCCTCGAAGAACATCCATATGCGGTCACTCGCTCTCACAAGGAAAGGATCTGCGTGGAAGTGTCCTTTGGGTGGCGCCTGCCACTTGAATGCGGACCGATCGCCCGGGTCGGCCTGATGAAGTAGTTGTCGGCTGCCCGTCCGCGTCGCGGTGCGCGAGAACAAAATTCTATCTCCGCTTGCGAGGCGCTCCAACCGGCGCAAAGACTTAGTCACCAGACTCGGCAAGAGCCACCTTAAGAGGTCCCAGTTCGTGGGTGTTCGATACATCTTGCGCTTTCCTTGATAAGGTTTGTTTGGTATGGAGTGCCGTTTGAGATGCTCCCAGCCATAGTTATGCAATTCATATAGCTTCTGAATCATAAGGTGTACGGCGCCCCAATAAGGCGTAAACCGGTTTTGAAGTGTAGAGATTCCACCTGGCACGGTGGGGAAAAGTGCTTTGGCCAAAACAAGGCCTGCATCTATCTCTTCCGTCAGAACCTGCAGAATCACCCCGGATAACTTGTACTCTTCGTACAGCTCCCAAAAATGAGACGGGCCGCCCCTGATGAACTCGTTATCCCCATGGTGATAAGACCACACTCCATAGCGGGCAGCCGTTAGTATGTCACCCCGCAAAATATTGAACCCGAACCGCAGGATGACATCTAGATCCCGCTTGCGAATTTCCTCGATATCTGGCGCCGCAAACCGGTGAACAAAGCCCTTCACGATGGGAGTGATCTTTAGCGATTCTATCCCTGACAGCTTTTCGGCGCAGTCGATTTCCTCTTGAGGATGGTTCTCCTCAAGGAAGTACTTCTGATCGAATTTGCAATAGAGCGTGAATCCTAGTTGCTTCCGACGCTTTGAGTCAGAAAGAATGTCCCATAGAACCCGCCATTTCGGGCGGTGCGGTGTAAACATGTTCGAGCTTGGGGAAGCCTGAATCATGAGTAACTCAATCGTCGCAAAGTTGCTCTTTTGAATATGATCGATAACTTGCTCAAAGCATCGCGGCAACGACAGACCGTCAAGGAGAATGCCGATTCGAAGGCGTGGGCGCTTTGCATGGGAAACCTGAAAATGCTCCGCAATCATGACAGTCTCCTAAAGGAACTGTGATGGCTATCAGAATGACAGCCATTATATATGGTAGACGCGGGCTGAGGTCAGTTTCGGTCGTTGTAATATCTGACTGAACTTGCGACGAATCGAAAACGCTATTCGTGCACACGGAAAGCAGCGACACGTTGGTGAAATTGCCATTCCGGCATGACTGAATCACATGGAATCCGTTTCAACAAGCAAGGGTCGTCACCGCGGCAGACTTGGCCAGCGGACGTGGTCACGGCAGTTTCGTACTTGGCGTCCCGCACCATGCTTACAATCTGCGATGTAATATCCTGGGATCGACCATTAGGATAAGCAAGTGCAGTACAGGTCGATCTAACTCAGCTTCAATCCTTTGTTTTGATTCTGCGACTTCCTTTTGTGCCTGGGCAGCAGACTCCAATCGCGATAATATTGGGTGGCTGACAGTGTGACCACCAAACTCCACCACATTGGGAGCGTCGCGAGTCATCGATTTAACTTCTTCCCAGGTTAGCATCGCGTATTCGTTTGGAGGTTCCTGGGGGAGCCGCACCTTCAACGAGAGCTCTAGATCGTCGATAAACTTGTGCAGCACCGTAGTAGGCAGCATTTTCATCCTCTCATTATATTGCTCAGCTAATTGGGCCCGTTGCTCTCGACTGCCAAGAGAAACATTTTCTCCAGGACCCGCGTTTTGGTTTTGCCCGGATTGCTCACTCGAGGACAAGCTGGGCAAGGCCGCAGCCCGCAGGGGCGAATGTAGGAATGCATAAGCAACTCGATCGAACCACAACCAGCAGCGTTCATCCATCGGCTTTGTCACAAGATATATGGTCACTGGAATTCCATACTTGGCAAAGACAGGGAATGCATATTCGTAAAAATTTCTGTGCCCATCATCGACTGTAATCGCAACCGACCACTCCGGCAAAACGCCCCCCGAACTCAGGACTTTTGACAGGTAAGCCATCGAGATTACATGGTAGGACTGACGTAGATAACGGCATTGCGACTCAAGAATAGAAGCGTCCCTGGAAAAATTGTGATACATCAAGATGGTCGCGTCTCTTCGCCGTAGCCAGCGAACTGCTTGCATCCCGCCGAAATGATGGAACGCAGTCCGAAGTATGGGACTGATCGGCATTTCTTCCTCCTTGCTGTCCAATCTGCAGGGGGGTTCTGGCTTCTCCGGTTGACGCTTCGGTCCGCGCCGCTGATCCCCGTGCATCTCAAGGATCCGGGTCAGTCCACCCTCAATGACCTTATTTCGGTCCACCGATTGCAATTTTATTATGTAAGTTTCATACAACACGACGAACCTGAACAGCTCCTCAGAGAGTCAGGTCCAGAGCTTTGAACTTATTGAAACTTTAGAACAGTGCCGCGGTGTGAGGCTAAAGCAAGTACCATCATTACGCAACAATTTCCCGAAACAATGCTTCATAGCGATTAACGATGTGGTTTGTCGAGTAATTATCAATGATGTGTTCACGAGCTGCATCTCCCATGCGCCGTCGCAAGGGAGTGTCTTGGAGAAGGCGGACAATCGATTCGGAAATTTTTTCCGTATCACCGACGGATACAAGAATGCCATGTAAGCCATGCTTCACCAACTGACGATTTGCCGGAATATCACTCACCACGCTAGGGAGCCCAGTAGACATGGCCTCTTCGAGTGCACAGGGAAAGCCCTCAGAGGGAGAAACCAATGTGAAAACCGTCGCGATCTTCAACCAGTAGCACACTTCCTCGGGATTCACACGCCCAGTGAACCGGATGTGGTTCTCATAAAGGCCCAGTCGCTTGGCTTGCTCAACCAGGGCAAGCCGGAGGACACCGTCCCCGACCAGAACCAAGAGAGCATCAGGGACGTCGTTCACAACTAACGCGAACGCGTCCATTAAGGTGGGCAACGCTTTCTCGGGAGCAAGTCGCCCAGAATACAATACCACCAGCGCACTTTGTGAGATTCCGAACTTGGCGCGCAGTTCGCGCTGTCTGTCTTCAGTGGCGGGCGAAAATTCCGCGGTATCCACCGGATTCGGCATCCAGACTATTTGATCAGGGGAAATGCCGTAATCGATGGCTTCCTTGCGCATACCTTCATTCAGGATCAATATCCTCTTCGCCCAACGACTCATCCAACGGAGTTCCTGTCGTCCTGTTCTTGAGCTATGCATTATCGGCACGACGCCACTGCCTGCTATTTTCATCAGGATGGGCTTCTTAAGGAGCCGCGCTACTGGAAGTCCCGCCGCCACATGAAGTCCCTGCATCAAGAAGTAAACGAACTGATAATTGCGCCGTTCCCAGATAAGCATCGTAGCTACGCGCAAGGCAAACACGATGTTCTTTAACGTTCCTTCCCAGCGCCTCGCATACATCCGTACAGGCACCCCTTTAGGATCGATCCAATCGTGCAGAGGGGGCATGGGATCTCCGCCTGCGCAAACAACGGTCACATGATGCCCTTGCCGGATGAGCGCACTGCAAACTCGCTGTGCCTCTACTTCAGAACCGCCGATCACAGGAGGATAGGTCTGACAAATCAGAAGAAATGAGAACGAACTTATTTCCACTCGTTTATCCATTGTTCCCCAGCGCTGAAACATCTCGCATTACAAGTTCCTCGATTTCTGATCCGTTGCCAATCCTATCGAGAACCTCCCACTTCTCCGCGGTTCGTCTAAAGACGGTCACGTGGTTTGTCAGATTTTCCTCAAGAGTGCGGCCAACAATCCATAGCCCACCTGGTTTGACGCTTTCGAATGCCGCATGAATACCATCGAGAAGGCAGGTTCTGGGGAAATAAGCCATATTTAAGATATTCATCGTGCGCAAGACATCCAGACCAGGTGTTCGCTCGAACACAGAACGCTCACATATGGTGAATCGGAGATCTCGATGGCTCAGGGAGTCGGCTTCCGGATGTATACACGAGATTTTGTCTATTCGACACCGAGAGTCTTTCACCGAATTCGCAAGGTTCTCTGGGAGGGATAAGCGACGAAAGCGCCATTTCGCCAAAGCTGCTACAAAATGATTAAGCAAGTAGCGATAGGGTCCCCGCGGATAGAGACTGACGACGAAGGGAGATTCGACGTACTGGAGTGGCTGTCCACTGGGCTCCACAAAGTAAATGCGACCCCTAGGAAGCGAAATTCGAAATAGGAATAGCAGGCTGTCTGAAGCTTCAAACTGCGCTCGTGGGAAGGCAGCATGTATTTGCTCTGCCCATTCAGTTGAGGTCAAGCAATTCGATGCCGCACGATCTTGAACGATGAGTTCTTTGTCGGGCTGATGGTCCTGCCGCAGCAAGCGAAGCGCCAAGTCATCCACGTCAACCATGCGATGGCGAAAGGTCGTCCGGGTAGTTCCATTGGAAGTGCGTAGGTTGAAACTAATTTCCTCAAACCGCAAAATCTCATCTCTTGTTGGAGGATCACTCACTTCCAATAGATTAAAGGAGACGCTCGAGCCGGTGTGGCGTCGACATTTCGTTGCTCTCCGGTATTGATCAGGGGTCAAAATTCCAAACTGGAGCATTGTAGAGCCTTCTCCTCTTCATACAGGAAAGTTGAGATCTCCGTGTCTACAATCACCTACAAAGAAGGATAATCAAGGACAAGGATGCCTTTCCTCCGAACAGTTTGCGTAAACTCCGTAGTGCAACACTCAGACAGGCAAATGTGTTCGGGCTCGCTGTGGCAATTGAAAAGAGTTAATTCGTGCTTATTCAAAATGTGTTGGGTTCGTGCCATCAACCAGAATTCCGATCTAAAACACGTGCAGGATTTCCAACGGCAACAACATTTGCAGGGATAGTTCGCGTCACGACTGCTCCAGCACCAATGGTTGTGCCATGGCCTATGTCCGCCATTATGATCGCGGCTGCTCCAATCCAACAGTCTGCACCAATTGTTACTAAGCTGAACTCTTCTTTGTTCGCCCCCATGATGCGACCATCTGACTCTCGGGAATGTTGATGCTTCCCGCTCAGAATTTGGACATGGCTAGCAATTTGTGTTCGCTCGCCAATCTCGCAAAAACCGAGAACACAATAAGCGCCAATGTAAACGTCTTTGCCCACCGTCGCGGAACTGTGGGCAAAGAAACTTCCGATGGAAACTCGACTGTCAATCGAACATCGACGCAATGTTAAGACGTAGTAAGCCACTCGAAGATATTCCCCCGGCAGTCCTGGCATTAACGAAAAAAACTGCCCGACTGTCTGAAAAATCCAAGCTAATCGACCAAAACCAGTGAGTATGGCAAAGGGTAAAACGGACAAGAACGCCATTGCTTGCGCAATGTTTTTGGCAATGTTTCGCAGAATAGTCTTGGGCATCACCGCATCAGAGCCTCGGTCATAGTCGCGTCCTTGATCTGAGAATCCAGCGAAATTCACGGCCATAGGTCAACCACCAGAGGTTATCACAGGGTAGGTGGCTGGTCATTCTCACGACGACAATGTAGTCTTGGAATTCTTTCGACGATCATTATTCTCATTATTCTATGTGGAATCCCGATTTGGACTTGCGCCTGCGCGTGCCCGAGAAACCAGAAGCATGAGTATTGAAAGCGGGATCTTCCTTATCACTTCACAAGCGGATTGGAGGTACTTTCGGCTCGCCCCTCCTTTTTTGAACGGTTGCCACGGCAACGAGTTGCTTGGTCGACGCTGCTATCGCAATCACGATTCCGGCCATAGCAGGAAGGTAAAAGAAATAGCCGAAATTTACAAAAAAGATGGCTACACAAAAGCTAATCAGTCCGATTCGAACACAGAGGACAGCTGCAGCCGGTTCCTTCATGCCCGGCTTTCCCACTAAAGAACGGTCGATTTTGTGTAACAGAAACAAGGAAGAGAGCACTCCACCGAGATAAAAGATCAAGCCAGGAAATCCGTTTTCGCTGGCAATCTGGGCGAATGAGTTATGCGCCGGGATCCAAAGCTTATTCCCTGCCTTCGTCGTCTGTTCGCCTTCAACATTTGAGAATTGACCGGGACCGAGGCCGAGCAAAGGATGTTGGATTGTAAAGGCAATGCTGTCACGCAGTACCTGCTCTCGGCTTTGCTCCGATTGGAGGGCTTCAGGCGTCATCTCCGAACTATCCGCAGAAAACGCAAACATTCGATGCCGTACGCTGGTGGGCAAAAGGGCGAATACCAAAATTCCTAGAACAGGTGTTACGAAAAGTATCGTGCGCCGTAATTTTGCAGTTGTTGTTGTTGTAAATACGATTATTGCGGTCGCTAGACCAAGCATTGCCCCTCGCGATCCCGCCGCTAGGATCTCAAACAGCGCCAGGACGATAGCTAAGAATCCGCCCGTGCGCAAATAATTCGATTTGCTAATGAGTATGACCCAGAGCAAAAAAGGAAGAACGTACAGAAGATGCGCACAATAGTCGTTGGAGTTCGCAACGGTCCCAAATGTCAGGCTAGTACGTCCATTCTCATCTAACTCTTTAAGAAAGAAAAAGGAAATTACATTAACGAGTGCGGCGCCAGAAATTGTATACATCAACCATCGACATTCCCGCCACGTAGTGACCAAACCGCCAATCGCATAGAGCAAGAGGAACTCCGTCCTGAAATAGGCGATCATTAGAGCAATGGACCCTCCTCGCCAGGTGCTAAATACGGACGTTGGTATCATCCACAGAGCAAACGCAGTCCAATACAATGCCGAGTGATATTTAAAGGCGCGTTGGAACCCTCCTGTCGCAGGAATGCCGATCAGGGCAGGAATCGCTACGAAATAAATAAGATAGGTGTCGGCGTGCAGCAAATGTTCCAGGATTTGATGAACCATACTGAGGCGCATGAAGACAAACGCCAACACAAAATACAGAAATATTCTACGGCGCGAGATACGGCGCTTTTCGCGCCTTTCGACCACATCCACGCTTGGTTTAGCGGGCGCCATTTCTGAACCGGACGCAATAGGAGTCTCCGCCCAAGGAGAGTTGCCCGCATCCGAGTCCGGAGGGGATACTAACGATTCTCGGTTCTTGAGTCGCTTATTCAGATCAGTCGGGGTCACTTTATTAATTAACTTCGCCTTCTCAACAATGGGGTAGACTCATGAGCACGTCAAACAAAGCTCTTACTGAGTTCGGACCTGACGAATGCTCACTGGCAAGTGGCACAAATCAGTGTACCCGCAAGAAGGATTATGGACCGCCTACGGGCACATTGCAGCCCAAAAGAGTTCGAGGAAGCCGTTAATGTAACTTTCCACGACTCCGAATCCGAGTTGTGTAACCTGAAACACTAGGACATGCGCAGGGCTTGCTTACCGGCTGATTGTGCGGGAGTCCCAGAAATTGTGACGCGTTGGATGCTGTAGGACGATTTGATTTTTCCGCGCGACCCTACTCCTCTTAGGCAAGCTTTGGAGCGATTTGTCACTACACTTCAATGAAACAGGAGTAGAACTCGCACATATGAAACCACTCAAAGATAGGCAGGTAGCCGCCGCGGGGAACCCGCGGTGGGGCTGCCCGCTCTAATTGGAAAGATTGCTTCCTCTGATCCGCTCGATTCTTGGCGAACGGCGAAGTATTTGTGTGCAGCAGCTAAGAAGCCACGTTTGCGCGCAAGGTAACTGTAAATGACGCCGGATGATAAAAATAAGAATTTAGACCGTTCACTCGCCCGGGCAGTGGCGTGGAACGCCGCCGCCCGATGGATTTCGCAGATCCTAAGCTGGGTCTCGACAATCGTCGTGGCTCGCCTTTTGACGCCGTATGACTATGGGATTATCGGTATGGCTGGTTTGTACCTAAACCTCGCGATGTATGTCAGCCAAGCCGGTATCAGTGAGGCGATCATTGCCTTGCGTGATTTGACGCGCCGTCAGATTGCCGAATTAAATACACTTGCACTGCTCCTCGGGATGGGATTGGCGGGGCTGTCTTGCGCGTTAGCGATACCCATTGCGCGCTTTTTCTCTGCCGCACCGCTAGCACGAGTTTTGATGGTCTCCAGCATCATTTATATATTCAATGCCTTCCAGGTTGTACCGCGAGCTCTTCTACAAAAGGAATTTAGATTTAAGCTAATCGCCGCGATAGAAACGGTACGAACCTTTGCTCAGATTGCGGCCATAATCATCTTTGCTTGGCTGAATTTTAAATATTGGAGCCTGGTAATCGGTTACATCGTTGCGAGTGCGGCAGTAGCTATTCTTACCCTGTGTTGGAAACGGCATGAATTTTCTTTGCCGCAGATGAATCAATTGGGGAGAGAGTTAAAGTTTAGTCGCCAGGTCATCCTTTCCCGAGTAACTTGGTACGCCTATGAAAATGCAGATTTCGCAGTTGCTGGACGGGTGCTCGGCGGTGTGGAACTCGGGAACTATACCGTTGCATGGAATATCTCGTCTGCTCCTCTCGAAAAGATCGCCAACCTGGTGACGGGAGTAACGCCCGCCTATTTTTCCGCTGTGCAGACAGATAAAAGCGAACTCCGCCGCTATCTTCTCAGGCTGACTGAAATCTTGTCCTTTGTTACGGTGCCGGCGAGCATCGGACTGGCTCTTGTGGCAGACTACGTGGTGCCAGCTTTGCTGGGGCCAAAGTGGTTAGGTGTAATTAATCCACTTCGGCTGTTAGGCCTATTCGTTGCGACACGATCACTCACTACATTTCTACCGAATCTACTTACGGCCGTGGGTGATTCGGCGTTCGTAATGTGGGCGATGGTCGGTTCGGCTTTAACCATGCCGGTTGCATTTTTGATCGGCAGTCATTGGGGGACAACGGGGATCGCGGCCGCATGGCTTGTGGCTTATCCCGTCATTATCGCTCCGGTGTTTTATCGTGTTTTTCAAAAAACCGGCTTGACGGCCAGGGAGTATGTGTCGATTTTGCTGCCTTCCATCAACGCCTCCATAATTATGTCGTTAGTGCTCTTCGCGATTCGCTTGGCAATACCCACAAAACTCTCTCCCTTGTTAGCCCTTTTGGCCCTGACGTTCGGTGGGATTTTGGCCTACTTTGCCGCCTTATTCGCATTTTATCGCGAACGTGTAAGTCATCTGATTCGAACCATTAAGGGAATGCTAGGCAAACGTTGAGCGAATAACCCTTGCCGGATGCCAATGGTCGATCTTGGCGGCCAGGGTCAAGGAACCAACCCCGACTCCGACGCGAAACGTGAATGCTCTTAAAACGTTCCTAGGATCCCGTGCTGCAGTCCACTTTCTATCTATTGCACGGTGCCACTCAACGAGGGTGGAGGTAAGAGGGTCGCAGGATATGTCAATTGGTGGAGTGCCGTGCCCAGAGCAAGACGGGCGGCCTGCAACCCTGTCCCGGTGTATTCGTAGGTGTAGGAGTTCGTAATCCAACTTTGAATCTGGGTGGTGACGTAAGCCGCCTGGCCAGCCACGGTGAGGGCATTCATATATTCCCAGTCCTGGCCACCGTCACGCATGTTTTTCAGTCGAATGTCACCGATCCAAAGTGGAGTGGTCAATGGAGACCCCCCTTGCAACGTGATGTGGTTTGTACCCGTCGCATGCCAAGTGCTCGGATAGACTAAGGTGCCGTCACCGTTGTTGCCGAACGAATATACACCCAGCCAAGGATCTTTTGGTCCACCAGCGACACACCCCGATTCCCATAGGCAGGTTGTGTAGTAGTAAAGCTCGCCCGTCTGCTGGTGTAAGTAGGTCATCCACTCCATCGCGCGATTTCCGGCTGGCTTCGAGTCCACATTGTAGTTGGGGTAATTATAGCTGGAGCTGCCCACGGTGCCATTGCCGCAAGTTCCGCCATTACTACAGGAAATATAGGACCACAGCAAAGGAGTAATCCCATCTGGATTCGTGTGGGACAACCAGGTGTTGTATTGAGAGCGAGCCAATCCGGCCGGGGCATTATTCCCATTCGGCTCCAGAAGGGTGATGTTAGCAACCATGATGTCGACGCTATTCATAACTCCCTGCGTCGAGCAGCCAGAAGTGCCAGAGTTGTCGTTCATGTCCGCAATTTCAGTGGTAACAAGAATCGGCATGGCAGGCGAATTTGCGTGCGCCGAAGTCGCTTGACTGCAAATGGAAGTCCAGTTTGACGCAGCGCTGCCAGGCTCATCCGCTGCATAAGAAAGAGGAGTAACGGCAGGATAAGATCCGGTCGATCCTTCCGGATGTTTTGTTGCACCGAAGGTTGACATGAATGAAGCTATCGTGCTCCATCCATTGTTTCCGGAACGATAATTAACTGTTGTATTGGCTCCTCCTGCAAGAATGGGTTTGGCAGAGGGAAACTTTGACGCCACGCCGCTCAAAAGACCCGCGTAAGACGAAGTTGATTCGACAGGATCGTTCATTGTCCAACGGTGATCTAGGAACAAGACACCACCATCGGCATCCGCAAGAGTGTTACCCGTATTGCCATTCCCGCCTGCACCTGGATACGCTGGGCAGGAACCTATAGTGCCCGTAGTCACATAACAGAAGTCGCCCCAACCATATTGGAGCTGGGTCGGTAGAGTAGGAGTAGCGGGCATACTGCCGTTTTGCGTGCTTGGCCACTGCCACACGCCGATCACGACAGGCATCGTGGCGATTGTTGTGCCGCTGTTCGATACTGTGATGGAACCAAGATAGAAACCGGAAGGAGCGGCAGGTGGGATGTAAACATCAACCCATGCGCTTTGGGTGTTGTTTGCCGCCACCGCCACCGGGAAGGCGTTCGTAACCTGATGAAAGTAAGGATCTATGGCTGGGATGAGAGGGTCAGGGTAGTTTCCGGTCACGTTGTAGTAGACCGAAGCTGTGGCGGTGACTGTTGTAACAGGAATATATGCCTCGCGGTAAACAACGACATTGTTGGCGGACGTAGATGGTGCTGGAATGGTGTAACTGGACGGCGAGGATTGCACAAAGCCACCAGAGGAAACAGTCAGCGCAGAATATCCGCCCGAAGGGGCTAGCACATGAACTTGGAAGTCTGCGAATTCTCCTTGCGTGGCATAGACCGTGATGTAGCAGGAGTTGGTCGCCGCAGTGGTATTTGACTGCAAGATCTTCTGCATCGTGTCTGTCATCCAGACATTGGCAGCATACTGGGAATCGGTACAAGTTGTGTCAATAGATGGCGTATAGGACGCCGCCAAAGGACCTTGCGCGTGCGACAAAGAGGAAATTGCCAAGCACAAAGCAAATAGCAGCAGGAATTTATTCATGATGACGACTCGCCCTTTTGAAGCGGCGGGCAAAAATTTCGTTACTTTCATTTTCCCAACTCCCCGGTTAATTGGCCTTCTACGGCATACTGCGTTTGGGCTGAACTCGTTTCACATTGCATTTGCGACTCTGGCGCGCAATGTGGCTGCACGATCATTCGTGGCTCCGCCTACGGAATGACCGCCTGGAATACTTCGGAATATCCGCTTTCGTCTCCGGCGGCGCCGACAGAAGTGGTCACATAATAGTACGTCTGGCTGGCGGCCACAGTCCCGTCAGTGTAGGTCAATCCTGACACCGGCGAGGGATTAATCTTGGCGTATCCGCTGCCGTTTACTGTACTGCGATAGACGTTGTATCCCGTTACTCCGGAGGATGGGCTGGCTGTCCAATTCAACGTCACGGAGTGGCCAGAGCCCGCAGATACTGTGATGCTGAAACTAGCGGTCGCGCTGGTTGCGGGCGAGCCCGAGTCCGTGACCTTGACGGTGAAGCTCGAAGATCCCGACGCCGTCGGCGTTCCTGAAATTGTGCCACCGGCCGAAAGCGTCAAGCCCGCGGGCAACGAACCCGAAGAGATGCTCCAGGTGTAAGGCGTCGTGCCTTCGGTAGCCTGCAGAGTCGTCGAATAAGCCGCGCTCACTTGGCCAGCCGGAACAGAGGTCGTCGTGATTTGCACTGGGTTATTCGCAGCGGCCGCGGTGAACGTCAACGACTTCGTGGCTGTTTGCGCTGTTGGCGTGGTGGAGTCTGTGACTTTGATCGTGAATGTGAATGAACCGGCGGTAGTTGGCGTTCCAGAAAGCGTGCCGCCTGTCGAAAGGCTCAAACCCGCCGGCAATATGCCCGAGCTGAGGCTCCAACTGTAGGGCGTGGTGCCGCCGCTTGCCGCAAGTGTAGTTGAATATGCTACGCCCACCTGCCCGGCCGTAAGCGTAGAAGTCGTAATGGTCACCGGCGAGACTGCAGTTGCGACTGTAAGAGTGAACGATTGGGTCGCGGTCTGTGCCGTCGGTGTCGTGGAATCTGTAACCTTCGCAGTGAACGTGAATGAGCCGGACGCGGTCGGCG
>Ga0210383_10001892_pt1 | contig 19053 bp, 12 predicted proteins | sample IncBWC14OmetaG_FD_160072 | JGI IMG/M metagenome (GOLD analysis project Ga0210383, IMG submission 160072) | Forest soil microbial communities from Barre Woods Harvard Forest LTER site, Petersham, Massachusetts, United States - Inc-BW-C-14-O ...
TCGATAACAACTTTGCAGCGAACCGTTCCCCCCGAGGGTTCCCAAAGGGGCGCAGTCAGAACCGCGGAACCTTCCACCAAAAGAGCGCGTTGCTTGTCTGCCGGAACGGAGACTGGCGGGGCTTCCCTTTCCTCAGCGGCTGCGTCGTTCTTCGGTTTCGCGGGCTGGATTCCGGTCACCAGGAATACGGGTCTGGCGGGAAAACGTTTCACCTTGGCGCACAAACTATTGGAGTCTGAATCCACCACATCAAAAGCCAGCGCGGGCCAGGCCGTCCTCACAACGCTGTCGCAACTCGGGCCAAGCGGATAGCCGTTCTTGCCCTTATCGGGATCGCCAATCGCATCGATGGCCTTTTGCGCAAAGACGCCTTCGGCAATGTACTCCTTCCCCGCTTCAACTTGAAAGGGCTTGTTGAAGAAGAGGCGGTAGCGATTCAGGCCATCCACAAGATAGACAGAAGGCCCACCGGCGTTCAAAGAGGCATCTAGCTGCGTTGTTTCTGTGAGAAGAACCTGGGCCTTCCCCTGGATCTTGTCTGGCGGGGCGGCGGCCTGTTTGGGTGGCTCGCTAGAACAGCCGGCCAATCCGGCGAGAGCAAGCACGAGGCAAGAAGAAAATGAAGAACTGCGGGTCATCGTAAGAATCCGACCTTATCATACGAGTGCTCGGAGAACAATGCCGACATGATCCGGTTCGTCTCATAGGCTCGAACGTTATATACTTTTTCCGAACGTATGATGCACCTTAAAATTTCGGCCACACTTCCAGCGATGATTTTGATCCTCACCGGTCTCCTCTATGCCGCGGATCCCGGCGGCAACGTCCTGAAGAACAACGGCTCTCTGGATCGTCTGTTCAAGAAAACGGGGGTTTACAATGCTTCCGCGACTGGGAAGACACCGAGTTTTGTAGTGGATCCTTCATGGCCACAGCCGCTGCCAAACAACTGGCTGCTGGGCCAAATCGGCGGCCTCTATGTGGATCAGCACGATCATATCTGGGTCTACAATCGCCCGCGCACGATGTCGACAGACGAGGCTGGCCTGGAAGGGCCGGTGCCAGGCGCCAAAGATAGTAAGGGGCACCCAATCGACGGCCTAGGTCAAGAGCGCTCATTCGGACCGGTGTCCGATTGCTGCAAAGCCGCTCCCTCGGTGCTGGAATTTGATTCCGACGGCAAGATGCTCCGCGCCTGGGGCGGCCCAACCGATGCCGGCTTCATCGGAGGCAAATGTAAAGCCGAAGATGGTTGCGTCTGGCCAAACAACGAGCACGGCATTTACATCGACCAGAACGACAACGTTTGGATTTCTGGAAACTCCGCCGCGCCAAGAGGCGGCGTGATTCAAGCATCCGAAGCCACGCCTTGGACCAGCCACAAGGAAGGTGGCGATGGCTTTGTACTGAAATTCGACATGGACGGCAACTTCAAAATGAGGATCGGGGGAACTCCGGCTGGCCCCAATAGCAATGACACAGACGGTGGCATTCATGATACGCCCCTGCTCTATCTAGCCGCCGACATGGTGGTGGATCCGGCAACCAACCGCTTGTATATCGCCGATGGCTACGGAAACCGCCGTGTTCTGATCGTAGATGCCAACACGGGAAAATATCTCGGCCACTTTGGCGCCTACGGGAATAATCCGGTGGACGATAAGGCCGCTGAGGCGGCCGGAACGTGGATCGCCGACTCTTCCAAGGGCAACAAGAAACCGGCCTTCTTCCGGAACCCGGTACATTGCGTAAAGATCGCGAGCGACGGCAAGATGTATGTCTGCGACCGGGGAAACGATCGCATCCAGGTGTTTGATAAGAACGATCCCGCGCTTGGCAAGCCATGCAGCAATCCAACCGGCAAGGCAGGCACATGCGGTTTCGTTGGCGAACAATTTGTCAGCGATCACACCAACATAATTGGAACGGCTGTTTCCATGAATTTCTCTACGGACAAGGCCCAGAGCTGCCTGTATGTGGGCGACAACGCCAATATGACGATCTACATTCTCAACCGCAGCACTCTCGAGGAGCTTGGCCAATTCGGACGCAACGGGCGGTCGGCTGGAGAATTCCATTATCTGCATCAGGTGAGTGTCGACAGCAAGGGCAACATTTATACCGGCGAGGTGGATACTGCCAAACGGATCCAGAAGTTTATCCGCTTTGGCGCGATGGGGTGCAGCGGAACCGGATCGTCCACCGTGGGCGGAGTAAAGCCGTAACTGCTGTTTTGAAATGCGATACTCAAATTGCCATGAATACGGAACACTTCAAACAGCGCCTGCTCGCCAAAGAACGAGAACTGGTGGACGAAATAACACGCCTGGAAAACGCCGCGCGCGATTCCGGAGAATCAGAAGTCAGAGACTCTACGGACGACGCCACATCCGCTCAAAACACGTCGCTAGCCCTCGAAGAAGATGCCCTCTTATCGCAGACGTTGACACAAGTGCGTGATGCCTTGAAGCGGATTCAAGACGGCACGTACGGCAAGTGCTACGCGTGCGGGCGTCAGATCGAGGCAGCCCGCTTAGAAGCTGTTCCTTGGGCCGCGTATTGCTTGGAAGACCAAGAGAAGCAAGACCAACGAGCACACGCGCCCCAAGGCGGTTCAACGCTCTAAGCTAAGCTTCGAGCCGGCTAATTTATTTAACAGCTTCGATCGTGAGCGTATCGCCTTTTAGTTTGCCAGTCACAGTGACATCCATGCCGGCGCTGGCCACGATCTTATCCTGATTGGCAATCTTATAGATTTTGCCTTCCGGAGTCACCAGAACCGCGGGTGAACCACCTTTGATGCACTTTTGTGCACAGGCGGCATCGCCCTTCATTTCCGGCATGGTTGAGCACTTCTGATCCTCGACGAAACCTTTATATTCCGCAGCTAGTCCGCTGGCGGCGAGTCCCATAGTCATCAAAGCTACTGCTGTGATCGTCTTCATGTCATCTCCTGTGAGCGCTGTTTTGCCGCTCAAGATCACTATACGATAATTCGAGGGCCGGGCGTCGCCCTCAAGTCGCCGCTCGCAACTTAATGAGGTTGGCCAACTCGGCCCTCTTTCTCCGCCGATACCAAACCAGGAAGCCGACGAACCCGAGAGTGAACTACGAGAAGACCAAACCAAATTCCTTACAAAATTTTTGGATGTTTAACAGACCGCGCAGTTAGGAGTGAGTCGAGTCCTAAAGTTGCTTCTCGCCCGCGGCAGCCGGAATTTCTCTCGACGTGATCTCGTACTTGAAGTCGTCCGGATCGAGGCTGTTGAGCCGGCCGCCGCTCGTTTCGGCCTGCGGGTACATAAGGAACCCGACCGGCGCACCGGGCGATTTGGGCAACTTAACGTCGTGCGCGAAATTATATGCCATCCAATTCATTTCCCAGGACCCGAATAATCGCGCTCGCGCCTTTTTCACCATCAGGTCGTCCAGAGGCCGGTTTCCCGGTGGCTCCTCGAGAACAACTTTCCGGACGTCGGCCGGATCGACAGGGACCCATCCGTGGCTGTCGATATACACTTCGGCGCGGCAGTGCTGGGCTTTCGTGATATTTTCCGACGAGGCGCCCAGGCTCTTGTATCCCAGGTCTGACTTGGCGATCCGGATGCCATACACGTCGCGCGCAGGCAGGCCCGCCGCACGAGCCAAGCCAACATAAAGCGCGTTCAGGTCGGCACACTTCCCTCCCAGGTCTTTGGACTCCAGCATAAAGCGGATGTCGCCGATGCCGCAGCCACGCGTTTTCGGATCTCGAAACGTGTTATCGACGATCCACTCATAGATTGCGCGCGCCTTCTCAAGGTCGGTCTTCGCGCCTCCGGTTATTTCAATGGCCGTCTCTTTCACGATGCCGTCGGTCGGCAGGAGCTTTGTTGGCCGAAGGAAATATTCCAACTCCGCGCGATCCGCTTTCGGCGCCTTGCCGGGCACGGAGAGATCGACTGCATAGTTCTTTGTCGCCACTCGACTGGTGAGGGTAAGGACGGGCTTGACGCCAGCCGGAAATTCCGTCGTGAGGACCCCGAGTCCGTCAGCCCGGCCTTCGACAATCCCAGCCTTGCCTCCGTCGGCGCTGAAACTATTGGAGAGCGTCTTCTGGAACGGCGTCTTGCTGGTGAGTGGAATTGGCAGCCACACGCGCGTTACCTGGGAAGACTGCTTGATTTCGGTGCGTGTTACCACCTCAAACGTGCGCCAACTTCCGGAGTCCGTGTCCTCTGCAAGCAGCCACTCCGTCTTTGGAAATGCGATGCCGGCGGATACAACACCTGCGGATCGCAGGAAATCTCGACGATTCATAGCCGAATCCCTTCGAGCAACGTTGATTTGACCCATTAGTATTTTATACCGCGGTGAATACCCGCTCGATTGCCCTCAGGCGCAGGTGGTCGGACCGTCCGGCCAGGTAGCGAGCGTTCAGCTCGTCGATCGGATGGTGGATAACGGAGCGGAACCCTGCGGCTTGCACCAGAGCCTCCATCTCCCACTTGTGGTAATAGCCGACAAAGCTCTCCTCGATAGCATCAACGACGGGAGACACCTTGTCGTACGTCTCTTGGACAACGGGGTCTGTTCCGTCGGGCGGCGATTCGTAAGTCAATGTGACCTCGGATCCCGGAGCGAGGGTCGCCAGTTGGCTCAGCATCGCCTTGGTGGCATCGGCGGTGAGGTAAATGATCACCCCGAAGAGTGACACTAGAGCGGGCAATTGGCGTTCGAACCCGGCGGCAGATAGTGCGCTCTGCAAATCGTCTTGCTCGAAGTCACACGGCGCGAAGGAAAGGTTTGGCGGTACTTCCCAGCGGACGTCCGAGATCCTCTTCCGCTTCCATTCCTGCATCGCAGGATGGTCAACCTCGAAGACGCGCCACTGGTCTCCCCAATCCGGCAACCCGAATCCAGTGGTATCCAGGCCAGCGCCTAGGATCACCAGTTGACGCACGCTTCGCTGGTGCGCCGACGAAAGTCGGTCAGCGAGGACCCGCTGGCGGACGACTGTCAGCAGGATTAGCGCGTCGGCGGCTTCCTGCGAAAAACCTTCCATTGCCGAAACAACTCGCTCGAGCGCCTGCTCGGGAACCAACTGGACACTGCGAGTGTCGGAGAAGATCGGCGCAGGGTGGACCGTGGCATGCTGGTTTCGGGCCCACGCGCACCACATGGCGGTAAACGAAGGCTCACGGGAATCAACGGCGGGACCGTTCGTTGTCATAGCGATCTACTCCTCCACGGTCAAAGATCCAGGACGATCCACGCCGGTGCGTGGTCGCTGGCGTTCTCCTCGCCACGCACCCATTTGTCCACACCGCCATCCACCAGCCGATCGTGCAATATCGGCGAGAGCAGAAAGTGATCCAGCCGCATGCCCTTGTCCTTGCGCCAGCGGTCACGCTCGTAATCCCAGAACGTCCAGAGCGGCCCTTCCGGCTGTAATTTTCGAAGAGCGTCCGTCCACCCTTGAGCCAGCAATCGAGCAAAGGCCTGCCGGCTCTCGGGTTGGATTAATGCGTTGTTATCTAAAGATCGCGTCGGATAGATATCTTGTGCCGTTGGGACCACGTTGTAATCGCCGGCCAACACCACCGGCACACCAGCTGCGATGAACTCGGCGGCGTGCGTGATCAGACGTTCGAACCATGCCAGCTTGTAGTTGAACTTCGGACCCGGCTGAGGATTGCCGTTCGGCAGGTAAATCGAAGTGATCAAGACTCCATTTACCGCCGCCTCAATGTAGCGCGCCTGGCCATCTTCAGAATTACCAGGCAAGCTGGATCGCGTGAGTATCGGTTCCTGTTCTCGCGCCAGGATGGCCACGCCATTCCAGGAACGCTCCCCCTGCCAGACGGAGCGGTAACCCAGATCGCGAAGAGCACGATCGGGGAATGAATGCTGTTCGGCTTTCAACTCCTGCAGGCAGACAACTTCTGGCTTCGTTTTGCTGAGCCATGCCAAAAGGTTATCCAGCCGCTTGTTTATGTTATTAATGTTGAACGTTACGATCTTCAATATACTTACTGAGTGTTGCATATGCCGCCTAAATGGATCTTCGCGTTTGCGCTCTTCGCTATGCCGGCTGCGTCATTCGCGCAGCTCAATGTCATCATGTCCGGCGGCTTCTGGGCCGCCTATCAAGAGGCGCTGCCGGACTTCGAGAAAAGCACTGGCATCACGGTAACCACGGCCAGAGGGCAGTCGCAGGGCAATGGACCCAACGCCATCGGCGCGCAGCTTCGCCGGGGTGAGCCCGCGGACGTGGTGATCATGTCGAGGGAAGGTCTGGATCAATTGATCGCAGAAGGAAGAATCGTCGCGGGAACGGATGTCGACCTGGCCCGAACGCCGATGGGCATCTCGGTGCGTGCTGGAGCGCCCAAGCCGGATATCAGCACAGCGGATGCCTTCAAACAATTGCTGCTGCGCGCGAAATCTATCACTTTTCCCGATAGCACCACCGGCATCTTCATGATGACGACGCTATTTCCGCGGCTCGGGATCGTAGATCAGATCGCAGGCAAGATCACGCACACAGGCGTGGCCGCCGTAGCCAAGGGCGATGCGGAGATAGCGATTCAACCGGTGAGCGAAATCCTGCACGTTTCTGGCACCGATTTTGTCGGCACCCTCCCTAAGGAGGTGCAATACGTCTCGGTGTTCACAACCGCCGCGGTGGCGGCATCGAAACGGCTGGAATCAGCCAAACGGCTGATCGCGTTTCTTGCATCGGACAGCGCAAAGAAGGCGATCGAGAACAGTGGAATGGAGCCGATGGGCTCCCGTCCCGCAAGCCAGGCTCCCGATCCACACAGCTTGGTTCTGGTGGGCGATCGTTTCAAGCCGCTCAAGTATGACGAAATGACGAGCGAGCAGAAGGCCATGATCGATCATCTGCTCGCCGGACAACGTCAGGGAGCCCGGGGACCGTTCAACGTTTTGCTGCGTAGCCCTGAAGTGGGCGATTTGGCCCAGCAATTCGGCGGCGCCATGCGTTTCCAGACTGCGCTGCCCAAGGACGTGTCAGAGACCATCATCATCATGACTGGCCGTTTCTGGATGGCGCAGTACGAGTGGACGGCGCATAAGGCCGCGGCGCTACAAAACGGTGTGAAGCCTGCGATTGTGGATGCAATCGCTACCGGGAAGCGTCCTACGGGAATGTCGGCGGAGATGGAAGTGGCTTACAACTTCATCGACGAGCTACTCACCACGCACCAAGTCACGGACGCTACGTTCAAGGCCGCCAAGGATACGTACGGAGAGAAGGGCGTCGTCGACATGATGGGTTTGAGCGGCTGGTATTGCCTGGTTTCCATGGTGCTCGATGTAGACCGTTATCCTTTGGGTCAGGGTATGCAGCCCGAGCTGAAACCGCTCGAAAGCCCGCTGCCAGTGGTGGGGATGGGCTTCGCAACTCCGGTTCCGGGTATAACGTCCCCAGCGGGAGCACAATCGACGGTGAACGGCAAGACGTTCACTTTGCGCGGCGACCGCTTCCGCCCGCTCACGTACGAAGAAATGACGCCCGGGCAAAAGACCATGACCGATCACGCCCTCGCTGGGCGTGGTCCGGTCGGGATGTTCAACATCGCGGTTCGCAACCCCGTGGCGGGCGATCTGCTGTTCACGATGGGGGACCGGGTTCGTTTCCACATGTCGGTTCCCGACAAGCTCAAGGAGCTAACGATCATCCTCACCGCCCGCTATTGGGCCGCCCAGTATGAATGGCTGGCACACCGCCGCGCCGCCGTACAGGCTGGGCTGAGCGAGGACAAAGTCAAAGCTATCGCCGAGGGAAGGCGGCCGGTTGGGATGTCGACCGATGAAGAAGCCGTGTATAACTTCATTACCGAGTTATTCAAAACCAAGCAGGCGAGCGACGACACCTTTGCCGCCGTAAAAAAATCGGTTGGCGAGCGCGGTGTTGTGGACCTGCTGGCCACCGCAGGCTTTTATCAGATCGTTTCGATGTTCATGGACGTCGACCGCCTGCCGATGGCAAATGACGACCAGAAGCCCGAGCTGAAATATATAGCCAAGCCCCTTCCCTAAATTCAGGGGCGCTCAGTTGTGCGCGGGCGCAGGTTCAATCCGCATAAGCGCACCGTCGTTTTCCGCTGTTAGCACGTACAGGAAACCATCGGGTCCCTGGCGCACGTCCCGAATGCGTTGTTCGAGCTCGCGCAGCATCGATTCACGGTGCAGCTCTTCCCACTTGTCATTGAAATCGATCCGCTCCAGATGGCCCGATCTCGGAACTTCGCCTTGGCGCATTCCGCCCACGAAAACATTGTTCTTCCAATTGGGGAACTTGTCGCCGGTGTAAAAAGTCATGCCCGAAATTGCGATGGCCGGCACCCAGAAGACCAGCGGCGGCTCCATCCCTTCCCGCCATGGATTCTCCGACACGCGCGGTCCCAGATAGAATCGGCCGTAGCTGACAAGCGGCCATCCGTAATTCTTGCCCGGCTGCAGGATGTTGATCTCATCGCCACCGTTGGGGCCATCCTCGCATTCCCAAATCGCACCGGTGTCGGGCTGGACTGCCAGGCCCAATGCGTTCCGATGGCCCATCGTGTAGATCTCTGGCCTGTATCCGGCGCGTCCGACAAAGGGATTGTCCGGCGGAACGGTGCCATCGTCGCGCAGACGTAGCACTTTGCCGGCAAGGTCATTGGGATCTTGCGCGCGCGCCGCTGCTGGCGGGTCGCCGATGCCGACGGTCATGTACACCATGCCGTCTTTGCCGAAGACAATCCTCGACGCATTGGCGTTTTGAATCGCGGAAAACAGGTCGCGCACATCGGTGAGCGAGGCGCCATCCCATCGCCCGCGAGCAAGAGTGATGATCCCGGCGGTGTTCTCGCCCTTCTCGCCGGTGTCGGCGGCCGGCTTGTGATAAGTGAAGTAGATCAACTTGTTTTCGCTGAAGTGGGGATGGAGCGCCAGGTCCATCAGACCGGACAAGCGTTGCGCGTATACCTGCGGTAGGCCGGCGATCGGGTTCGGGTCGAGCACGCCGTTACGAACGATGCGTAAATGTCCGCCGCGCTCGGTAATGAGAATGCCGCCGTCGGGCAGAAAAGCCATGCTCCAGGGCTGATTGAGGCCTTTGGTAACGATCAGACGGATCTGATGTTGGATACCGGTATCGAGAACGATAGGGCCATCGGCCAGGGGTGGCGAAGGCCAGTTGATGGGCGGCGGCGCCGTGGGCGTTCGTACCGCGCTGCCTTGCGCCGAGGCCTGCTGCGCGCGACCGCTTCCTGCGGGGACAAGCACCGCAATCGTCATGAGGATACCGATCCAATTACGCCGTTTCATCAAAGGTCTCCCTCTGGGACTCGCCCAGCAAGCATTCTACTGTACGCCGCGGGTCATCCTCACGGAATTACGACCGCACTGTTCAGCGCCGACATCACTTTGCCCTCGGAATCTCTCACCACCAGGCGCACGATGTAGCTGCCGCTGGCCACATCCAGATTCGTCTTTACCGTTATGCCGCCCTCGGGCAGCGCATCCAGAGTCTGGTCGCGGAACTTCAGGTCCACCACCTTCTGCGTACCGACAACATAATTCCCATTCTGGTCGAACACTCCTCCCACAACAGTCAACGTGTCGTCGTTGTGGCCATCCGTTTTCCGGTAGTGCAAATGCTTGGCATCGATGCGTGCCAGAATCGCGAGTCTGGCCTTGAGATCGCCGGTCTTGAAGTACTGCGTGCTCAATACCACCGGCAGTTCTCGCATTTCATCGCGTGAAAAGAACGCTTCAGTGAGTTCTTCCTTCGCTTCCTCGGCGGGATCTTCCAGATGATTGCGCTCGAAGTACCCACGGCGGGCCTGCATCTGGAGCCCGGCGCCATTCTTCAGCACGATGTTTAGCTTGTGGTAGCTGCCGTCAAGCTTCATTTTCTGCGGCGCGAAACCCAGGATATAAATGTATTCCGGTTGGGTGGCGAGTTGCTTTAATCCCGAGGCGAAGTCGTTACTGTCCTTGAAGAAACTGCCTCCGGTATCATCGGCGAGTTCTTCCAGAACGTCCCTATTGGCCAGGGCGGTCTCGCGCTCATAGTTCGCTTTGATGGTCATTGTATTGGGATCCAAATTGGCCTGGGCGGTGTCCGCATTGCCCCCCGGAGTCAGTGAGTAGAGACCGCGCGCGTCCAGTGAACGGATGACAACGTTATTGCGAATAGCGTTGTTAATCACGTCCATTTCGTCGGTTCGATGGGCGTTGATCAGATAGAATCCTGGCGAAACCATAACAATGGTGCGGGTGCCAGGCATAGCCGACATTCGCCGGACCAGCCCCTTTAGGGCGAGCAACGTGTTCCGCGTATCCTGAATGCCGATCTCGAGCTCCTTCAGGACTGCCATTCTTACCGGTGTCGCAACCGCAGCCTGGAGGTTGGGTGTCTGACCGGTCTGACGCGCTGAGGCGTTGGCCTCGGCGACTAAGGTGGCGGCTTCCGGGCAGTTGAGAAAATCGGAGTCCGCCGCAAGAAGTGCCTGCTGATCGCTCGCGTTGATAATCCGATCGGCCTGGAAGTAGCTGACGTCCAGGCAAGGCCTTGCCGCTGCGTCGGTGGGTATGGTCGGCCAGGGCTTAATCTGGTCCAGCGTGGCGTCCAGTTGGTTGAGATCGTCCGTGAAATCGAGCGAGGTGTGACCGGACGTCGTGTAAATGGCGGCGCGGGTGCCCAGCGCGAACGACTCCTTCAACACACGCTTCGCCGCTACGCGCGTTTGTGCCAGATCGCCGAAGCTCAGATGCATATCGTCAAACAGCCACATGATGAAGTGCCCGGCGATGGGTTGCGCGGCCGGCCCACCAGGTTTAGCCTGGGGATTTCCGCTGGCGTCGGTTTGGATCGAAGTGTCGGGCAAAGTAGGCGGCGCTTCGGCCTTTTCAATCGAAAATTTCGATATTTCTTGCAGCTTGCCTTTGTCGAAGAGCTGAAAATCCTCCTTCTTCAGCGTGCCGATGGCGTGCCCCTCGCGGTCGCGCACCACTACCGGAACAAGCACCAGATTTACTCCGGTGCTGAAGGTGAAGGGAGCGTCGCGTTGGGTGACCTCGGCTTGTTGTTGGCCGCTCATAACGGCACAGGCGGAAACCACCGAGATCAGCCGCAAAGGAGCGCGGAAATGCACGAGTAGATTCTATATCAGATCAGTCAGAGTAGTAGGTGATGGCTCGGTCCATGGAAGCGACCACCACTTCGTTACCAGTCGCCGGATCGCGTTCAACGATGGTCTTTGAAGTCCAGTTTCCCTTTTCATCCGTCGATTGAATAACAGTGCGCCTCGCGATCCCAGGAAATTCGTGTTCGTGTCCACTGGAATCGCGATACCTGACGCGCGTCCCGTCGGGGCCGGCAAGAATATGGATATTGGAGCCTTCTGGTAACGTAACGTGCGCCTCCCCCTGGCCAGCATCATAGTCAACGAGCATGCGAATTTCCTTGTTGCCGACCATCTCTTCCGAAACCGCCTCGATTACTCTGCCCTCCGGATCGCGTCTTGTTCTAGTCTTTTGAGATATTTCTCCCAACGCGCTGGTAACGATAGACTCTTCTCCTTCGAAGCCAGTCAGAATCCGCCGGGTACTAACTATCTCGCCTTGGGCGTTCAAAATTCGAACTGTGCACCCCGGCGGATCGGCTTCGTATTGGGAGGACTCGTGGAACGAGAGCGTACCATCGGGCCGATACACTCGTCGTTCTGTGACGTTGCCGTTGCTGTCATGGTCCGTTACTATCGCCAGCAACGCGACCGATCGACCGAGCTGATAATCCGTTTTTTGGAGACGCACCGTCCGTGGTCGCCCCTTGAGGGGCTCGTCTTCCTCCTCGATATTGATGATATTGATGCCGGGCATAAGCCAATTATAAAGATTTGTATTTTTTGGTAAAACACACTCCCCAGGCGCGTAACGGACGACGCGATTAAAGCATCGATAGCGAAGGAGTTGGCACATGAAACTAACCATCTCGGTGCTCGCTATCCTTTCGCCGGCGTTTTGCCTGGCGCAAATGGCCGGTAATTGGGCTGGCGCGATAAGCACTGCTCAGGGCGATCGCCGGATTGTCTTGCACATTTCCGGGCCGGACACAGCGCTGAAAGCCACCAGCGACAGTCCCGACCAGCACCAGTACAACGTTCGTGTCGATTCGATTACGTTCTCCGACTCCACGCTGCGGTACAGCATCCCGCCTTATAACATTCAGTACGCGGGCGTGCTGAACAGCGACGGCCAGATCGCCGGCACCATGACGCAGAATGGCGCCTCGAGGACGCTTGTTCTGGCACGCAGCGACAATACCGCTCGGGTGATGCCTCCGTCCTCGAACTTGGCCAGCAGCGTCGACAACGGCAGGTATCGTCACGAAGCCACCGGAGTGGAGTTCGACTTACCGTCCGGATGGTCGTTCGTGCGGACCGTTTTCAATGCGGGCAACAATGGTCCCGTTACGATCCTCAAAGACACGAGTGGGAAGGCGCAGTCCATCCAGGTGTGGATGCTCCAAGTGAATACGAAGCCGGAGAATATGACAAGAGCGCTGGACGGCGTGGTGGCCCATGAGGTCCTGGTGCATTCCGGCGAGGGGCCGGGCGGATCCGGGCGAGTACTGCCCAACTATACGATCGATTCGAGTAGCGTGCAGAAGACCTCGATCGACGGACATCCGGCCGTGATCGCGACCGGACTATTCCAGCGCGACGGGAAGAATTTCGGCGAGCTCCTCGGCTGGATTTTCAGCGAAAATACTCGGACGCATTTTGTCGTGCGATCGACGGCCGAGGACCTTTCAACATTGCGGACGCCGTTCGAGCAGATGTTACAGTCGGCCAAGGTTCCATAACGAGATTCCGAAACTTCAGTGACCCGAACCAGGTAGCCCTTCGCACGGCTGACCAGTGCCTTGCCTCAAATTCACGATCGTGTCTACCGCGGTTTGCTTCCATGATTCACATTCCCCAGCCAGCCAATGAACCTGGATGCGATTCACTTCGGTGTCCTTCCCCAAACCAAAATGAACCCGAGGATCGTTGGCCGCCAGGTAACTCCCATCGCCTCTCACCCACCGCCGGACCGATGTGCCATCCTTCCGTAGCAGTTCCACCACGCTCCCATACGCCGAACGATTGGTTTTCGTCCCTTGCAAATGAACCAGCAGCCAATGTCCACGGTTTGGCGCAGTGTTCAGTAGCAGCCGCGCGGGGCCGTTATTGTTGGTGACCAAAATGTCCACGCCACCGTCGTTGTTTACGTCGCCGAACGCCGCTGAACGGCTTACCTCGGCGGTCGCCATCGCTGGACCCGCCATAGCCGTAATATCTTCGAACCCCTTCCCCTTCCCCATATTCCGCAGCAACAATTTGCGCTCGCGGTAGGGAAACGGGTCGCCCTTCGGATTCGAGCTCAAATCCGCGGCCATACCTCTCACTCCGCCGTTGGCGCTGAACAGGTCCAAGAGCCCGCTATTTGTCATATCGAACAGGCCGACGCCAAAGCCCGTATACGGCAGCGAAATATGCGCCAACCCGGATTGCTCCGTCGCGTCCACAAAATCCCCATTGGGCTGGCGTTGAAACAGTGTGAATGCTTCGGTGGGAAGGTTCGTCACGACGATGGATTCGCCGCCGTCGCCAAAAATATCGCCCGCGGCAAGGCCCATGCCAGCCCGCGGCTTGCCATCCGAAGCATAAGCCAGCCCATGGGTGAGCCCCACCTCTTTGAACACCCTCTCGCTCGGCTTCGATTGCGGCCCGCGCCGCTCATTGATCCACAGATGATTCGCCGCGCCATCGTTGGCAACCATGAAACCGGGAAACCCATCGGGACCGAAATCTCCCGTGAGAATGCCGAGTCCGGGTCCCACCTTCGCGTTCAGGCCCACCTCATCCGTCACATTCTTGAACCGCCCGTTTCCGAGGTTGCGATACAACTCGGTGGCCGTCCCTTTGAATGGGGAAGGACCGCAATAATCGAGTTTGCCCTCGGACATATAACAAGGGCGGCGATAGAAGTCGACATAGTGAACCACCGCGAGGTCGAGCAGGCCGTCTTTGTCATAATCGACGAATGCGGCACTGGTGGACCAACCGGAAGAAGCGACACCGGCGCTAGCGGTTACGTCGGTAAACGTGCCGTTTCCGTTGTTGTGATACAGAATGTTGTGGCCGTAATTGGTGACATAGAGATCGATGAACCCATCGTTGTCGTAGTCGCCGGCGGCCACTCCCATGCCTTTATCGACATAACCCACGCCGGCCGATTCGGTGACATCGGTGAACGTCAGTTTTCCCGTTTCGGCGAGATTATTCCGGAACAGGCGATTGCCTGGTTTCCAACCGGGAGGAACGGGCACCAAAGGCGTACTTTGAGGCGCCTTAGGATATCCTTGGACCAGATAAACGTCCAGATCGCCGTCGTTATCGTAGTCGACCAGCGCGGCGCCCGATCCGACCATTTCGGGAAGAAGCATCTCGCCCGTAGCGCCCGAAAACTGCCAGAAATCGATCCCCACCTGTTTGGAAACGTCCTCGAAGAGGAATGATTTGTCGGAAGAGGACGTTTTGCAGGCGAGCAAGCAGACCAACAACGACGCCGGCAAGAGCAGTACGAAAAGACCCCGTTTCACTGCCGAAACACCATAACGAGGGATGATATCATGGCAATACTTTTATGACGCGGGGAATCGCCGCCGTAATATTGGCTGCGTTGTTGCAGTGGTCGTGCGCGAAATCCGTTCCTCCCGTCCCCGCAATCCAGCTAGAGGGTCTGGATTCGGACGTAAGAAACGCCATACAGAAGGCCCAAGATGAAGCCGTGGCTCAGCCGAAGAGCGCCCAGGCTTCGGGCAATCTCGGCATGGTGCTGGAAGCGCATACTCTGTATCAACCCGCCGTGGGCGCCTATCAACGCGCCGTCCGGTTAGACCCGAAAGAGTTCGCATGGCGATACTATCTGGCGCTCTGCCTCGAAAAAACCGGCCAACTGGATGAGGCGCTGGCGTCGGTTTCTGAAGGCCTGCGCATTCGCCCGGACTATGCGCCCGCGATCCTCAAGCGCGCCGAACTCCTCCTAAAGCTGGGACGATTTCCCGAAAGCGCCACGACGCTCGAGTCTTTCCTCGCCAAGAACCCCGCCTCGCCGATGGCTCTCTATTTCCTTGGCCGCGTGAAGTTCGCACAGCAGGATTTCTTAGCTGCCGACGGTCTCTATCGCCGCGCTACCGAGGCTTGGCCGACGTTCGGTTCCGCCTGGTTCGGCCTGGGGGAAACCAGTAAAAGACTTGGCCGCAATGCGGAAGTTGAGAAAGACTACCAACTCGCGGAGACTTACAAAGACCACTACCCACCCGCCGGAGACGAGTTGTTCCTCGAAATGGCCAAGCTTGCCACCGGCATCGAGACCCGCCTCGCGGAAGCCAAAAGGCTGCTGAACAAGCGCGACTTTGACCGATCCTCGCAGATTTACAAAGAGGTTCTGAAACAATATCCCGAGAATACGGATTGCCTGGTGAACCTGCTTTACATCGCCCAATACCCGAACCAGGCGACTCCCGAAGAAGTGGAAGATCTCTACCGGAGGGCTCGCGCCGCAAGTCCGGATCTGCCGGAGGTATACATGTACCACGGCACAGCGCTGGCCGCCCAAGCCAAATACGACCTGGCAGTGGCCGAGCTCGATAAAGCCATCCAGATCAAGCCCAACAATGCCGAGGCGCACGCATGGCTGGCCGACGTGCGCGAACACCAGCACCGCCCTGCCGACGCTATCGAGCAATATCGTATCGCGATTTCGCAGCAGCCCGATTTTCGTGTCGCCCGCATGGAACTGGCGAAAAACCTGCTCTACGCCGGCCGTAGCAGTGAAGCCATCCCCGTGCTGCTCCCGGCACTTCAGGTGGAAGACCAAAACACGCCCGTGGCGATGATGTTCCTGGTGCAGGCCTACGTTAACCTGGGAGATCGGGCTACCGCGCGAAAATATCTGGAGCAGGCGCACCAATATGTGCTGCGCAACGGGCCTTCGAATCTGCTGCCCCAGATCGAAAATAACCTGAGGAGCCTGGGGGCCAGTTAAAGAAGGGCGATCGAGCCTAAGGTGTTCGACCTGCCCCAGTCACGAAGCTCCAGCGGACCTCCAGGAAGTTCCGGATCGTCTGTGGAAAGCCAATAACCGACATCAAAAGCGGTGATACCAACGCACACATCATGTTGTTGATGGCAGGATGCAAGCGCCAGCATTCAAAAGAACTTAGCGTGCCGTCAACAGGGCGTCAAATTTAAAAAAAGCTGCCCGAATAGTAGATTTCTGTTATATGATAGCCGAAGTTTTAGGTTTGTTTCAGGCAACAACCGTTAAAAGCTAACAAGTTCGGGAGGCGAACTCAATGTGGTTGAGAATCTCGGGTCTTATCCTGATTTGTACCTTGGCAGCGTTTGCCCAAGGTGATCGCGGCACTATTACAGGAACTGTGAGTGATCCGACCGGCGCAATTGTTCCCGGCGCCAACATTCAGGTCACGAATAGCGATACGGCGTCCGTCTATAAAATCGGTACGTCCGCCACCGGCAACTACACACTCGCGAATCTTCCGGTAGGCACGTACGTCCTTACGGTGGAAGCACCGGGCTTCAAGAAGTTCGAGCGGCCCAACCTGGTGGTGCAGGTAGCTGAAACAATCCGCGTTGACGCAACTCTTGAGGTAGGTGCTTCCACGGACACGATCACGGTCAGCACCGAAGCCCCAATGTTGAAAACTGAAAGCGGCGAAATCAGTCATCAGGTGGACTTCGAACAGGCTGACCTTCTGCCTCTGTTCACCACCAACGGCAACGGTGCCACCGCGATGGGCAATATCCGCGATCCGCTGAGCGTTCTGAACACGTTGCCAGGCGCGACACAGACCACCGATACAATCCTTCGGGTCAACGGCCTGCCATCGAGTTCCCAGACCATCATGGTCGAAGGCATGGACGCCACCAACGGCATGTGGCGTCAGCAAAATCAGAACACGCAGCAGGGAGTGGACGCGATCCAGGAAGTTTCGGTACAGACCAGCAACTTCGCCGCTGAATATGGCGGGGCGGGCGGCGGTTATCTGAACTTCACCATGAAATCCGGCACCAACCAATACCATGGGACAGCATACGAGTACTTCGTAAATAGTGCGCTGAACGCCGGTCTGCCGTTCTCGGCCAACTGCAACCAGGAAAACAACTGCGCCACGAACCCCAACTCCGGCCATATCAAGAACGACATTAAGCGTAACGATTTTGGCTTCACGTTCGGCGGCCCAGTCCGGATTCCGAAGTTATACAACGGCAAAGACAAAACCTTCTTCTTCTTCAATTTCGAGCAGTTCCGGCAGACAACGATAACCAACAACGGCGTCGCGACGGTACCTACCGCCGCTTACGAATCCGGGAACTTCGCCGCGGCCGAAGCCCCGTTTCTTGCGGGCATAAATTCGGATGGCGCCATTCCAAATCAGATCTTCGATCCGCAGACCAGACACACCGTTAACGGTGTACCGGTTGAAAGCCCCTTTCCGGGCAACTCGATTCCTCTCAGCCGATTGGATCCGGTGGCATTGTATTTGCAAACTTTTTTCCCTACCCCCAATATTTCGGGCGGAGGGCTGCTGAACAACTACGCCATCCCGGCCTATTCGAACTTCCTGCACACCACCATTCCGTCTATCAAGATCGACCAGTCGCTCAATTCCAAGATGAAGTTGTCCGGCTACTTCTCGTTGACAGAACAAAACTCACCCAATGCCAACGGCTTCTCCCAAAACCTTACTCCGGTGGCGCCAAACAGGGATCGCTCGTACACCTGGCGCGGCAATTTCGATGACACGATCAGTCCCACGTTGCTATTTCATTTTGGTGTCGGGCTGCTCTATTACGACCACCCCGAATATACGCCGCCTTCGGACTTTGATGCGCAGGCTGCCAAAGCGGCTGCATCCGGTTTCGGCGGCGCTCCGGGCGGCTATAACTTCACCCCATTTCCAGCGAATACCTACATGCCGTCATTCGCCGCCCTGTCCAACACCTTTATAGGTGGTGGATTGGCTCTAGGGCAGGGCTTTGGTGCTCCGGCTCCGGGGCCCGCTGGCTTCGCCGAATCCGAACTGAAGGACATTAAACCAACCGCCAACACCAGCATGACTTGGGTACACGGGAATCACACGTTCAAGGCCGGCGCCGACATGGTCCTGGAGGGCTTCCCGCAGCAGAGCAGCATTCGCGCCTACGGCGAATACGGATTCAGCGGCCAGCAGACTGAGAATCCCGCTGAATACGGGGTGGGAGGAATTGTTTTCCCGTCTGGATTCCCATACGCCAGCTTCCTGCTGGGTCAGACAAGCTACGTCGAAACTTCCGCGATCAACGATTCGCGGCTAGGCAACCATACCTGGGGCGCTTTTATCCAGGATAGCTGGAAGGTGAGTCGCAGGCTGACACTCGAACTAGGCGTGCGGTGGGATTACGCTACGTTGTTGTCCGAGGAGTACGGCCGCATGTCGGATGCCTGCTTCACTTGTGTCAATCCCGCGCTGGCGTCCGCATACGACCCGGGCGGACGGGCGGGTGCTATCGTATATGGCGCCACAAACAAGGGTCCTTTGAGCGACTCCTATAAGTTCGGCCTTGGACCCCACGTTGGCGTGGCCTACCAAATTACCCCGAAGACCGTGTTTCGCGCCGGTGGTTCAATCGCTTACTCCTCGGCCGCCGACAATGCCTTCCTGTCTTATAGCGTCGCGAACTTCTACACCGTCGGCTCGCCCGGGCAATTCCTCCCGGCCACTCAATTGGCGAATGGAAATCCTCTCCCGGGAGTCAGATTTCCCTCCTATGACCAATACCCGTTCCCCATCTCTTCTAGCGGTTGCGGCCTGAACGGGAACATCGGTTGCGTTCCGCCCACTGAGCCGTTTATCACTGTGCCAAAGAGCGCGAGATTGCCGCGCGTCTTCCAGTGGAGCATCGGCTTCCAGCAGGAGATCATGCCCAACCTGGTTGTGGATGC
>Ga0210383_10001893_pt1 | contig 19051 bp, 28 predicted proteins | sample IncBWC14OmetaG_FD_160072 | JGI IMG/M metagenome (GOLD analysis project Ga0210383, IMG submission 160072) | Forest soil microbial communities from Barre Woods Harvard Forest LTER site, Petersham, Massachusetts, United States - Inc-BW-C-14-O ...
GCGGGCATCGTACCCCCAAATATCACGACGACCGCCGCCTCGGTGTCGGTCTCTGGAACGGGCAACGACTTCCCCGCTGCCGACACCGAGTTACAGGAAGTGCTCAATGACATGGCGGGGTCCTGGCAAATGATCAAGAATCGAGTTTTTGGAGACAGCTAATGACTATTTACGCACGCGCATTATTGAGTGGAGCCGGGGCCGGTGGCGTCCCCATCGCCGTCGCAGCCACGAGCATCGGCTCGGGTACGACCATCCACACGGCAGTCGCCAGCACCAGCACGCAGTTCGATGAGGTCTACCTCTGGGCCAACAACATCGACACCGTCGATCACCTGTTGACGTTGGCCATCGGCGGCAGCGGTGCAGGCAACGAGGTCTGCAACCAAGTCAATATCCCAGCGAACAGCCCCCCGATCCCAATCTTAACCGGGCTCTCGCTTCAGGATTCGCTGGCGGTCACGGCGGCGGCGGATGTCGCCAACAAAATCAACATCACCGGCCACATCAACACGATCAGGTAAGAGATGGCGCATTACCCGACAAATGGTCCGGCGGGCGGCGACCTCCACGGCGCCTTCCCTAATCCGCTGCTGAAGCAGACGGCGGATGTAGTCATCGGTGGCCGCATCTTTGCGCGGCGCGGCGGCGACGGCGGGTTGCTTGTGCCTACCAATCGCCGTGGCGGTAGCGGAGGCGGGGGCGGCGCTGGAAGCCCTGGGCCTCCGGGTAAAGACGGCGTCGCTGGTGCTCCTGGACCTCCGGGCAGTACGGGCGCAGCGGGTGCAGCCGGTGCCACGGGTCCTAGCGGCGCGCAGCAGCCCCCGGGTGCGGGCTGGACGACACCAATCAATGGCTTGGCGATTGTCGTCCCCAGCGGCGGCATCGCGGTTCCGCGTACCATCAGCGGTACATATTCGATCCAAGAAGCCATTGTCTTGACGCAAGGCGGTCTCGGTAGCTGCACGATCAAAGTGTGGAAGCTGAACTTGGGCACGGGATATCCGCCGACGGTCTCCAATGACATCACCGGGGGCCACAACATCAACCTCAGCGGACAAGCGACGTACGACGACTCCACGCTCTCGGGGTGGACGACGGGCCTTGTGCAGGACGATGTCTTGCTGTTTACTCTCACGTCCTCGTCCGTGTTCACCTACATCCAGATCCAACTGAGAATCGCTTAAGTCATGACGACATCTAGTACCACGACGGCACTTGGAGGGGGAGGCGCGGTTACGACAACCGGCGCGATCACCGGCGTCAATTCTGGGTTCAACGGCGGCGCGACACACGCCGCTGTCACGATCAACGTCGCCAACGCCGGAGCCAGTGCCGGTAACGGCTGCCAACTCAGCATCAGCTTCGCCAGTGGCGTCGCCACCGTGGCGTCGGTCGTGTCTGGTGGTACCGGGTACACGACCGGTGACACCTTGACCCTGACTTCAGCCGAGTGCGTTGCAGCGGGGTTGGCGAGTGGCGGCGGTCCCGCGACCATCGCCATTTCCGCGTGCTCCAGCATCAGCTATCAGGCGATGATCAACGAGATTTATACGCAGCTCGTGACGACGTGCGGATTGAGTCAGACTTCAGACACTGGACAGATGGCAAATCCATCCCTGGCGACGTATCCAACGGTGTTGGGTGTGACCGGAGCCACTGGGTATTACGTCTTCAAGTTCAATGACACTTTGCAATCAACTGCACCAATTTTCTTGCGCATAGATTTTGGTGATGTCAACGTGATTCAAGCGCCCACGTGCTGGATCACGGTGGGCACCGGCAGCAATGGCGCGGGCACGATTACGGGCGTCGTCATGACGCAGGTGTGCGTCGGCGCGAATGGTGCGAGCGGTCCCGGTCCAGGGACCTTCGTCAGTAATTACGTCTATAACTCGACTTACGGGTTCCTGGGGATGGGGGCCAAACAAAACGCAGGTAGTTGCGGAGCCAACGGCTGTTACATGGGCTTCGCGCTATTCCGCAGCAGCAACCAGGGCACTGGAGCAGCGACCGCCGACAGCATTATCTTGATCACTAACAATTGGAGCACGGCTCCGACGGCGGCTGGCGGAGCCATGCAGTGGATCAGTGGCGGTTTCGCGCTACCAACCCTGACCGCCGCCAACACCGGGGCCTTCGTCCCCAGCGTCTACAATGGCGTGCCCTTCAACTTAACGGCGACGCTCTACAACGGCATCGTCACCATCCTCCCCGCCTGGTACCTGAATCTGGCGCAGGGGTTGTGTCAGTGCCCGTTCATCGGCTTCGGCCTGGTGTCGGAGCTGGCACTGAATTCGACGTTCACCGCGACCATCGCCGCTGGCCTGAGTCTCACGGTCAAGAGCGTGGGCGTGCCCTGGGGCGCGCAGGGGTTCATGTCGGTTGCGTCAGTGCTTAGTGCAGGGCAAGCGACTTGCCTGTGGTTGTGGCAATGACGACCAAAGCCGTATGTTCCATTACCCCAGTAGCTACAAACGCTAATTTTCAGGCGTGGGTGAATGAAATTTACAACGCGTTGGTGACGACGTGTGGGTTGAGCGTGCACACCGCAGACACCGGACAAATGGCGGCACCTTGCACCACCAACCGGTTCGCAGCCGACATCACGTATGCCGCCGACGGCTACTACATGTTCAAGTTCAACGACACCTTGCAGGCGACGTCGCCCATCTTCATCAAGTTGGAATTTGGGATGAGTTTGGCGACGACGCCCGCGTTGTGGATCACGATGGCCACGAGCTGGTTGCAGAACGGGATCATTGGCAACGGCTGCATCAAGACATTGGGCGCGATCACCGCTGGCAGCGGATTGAATGGCGGAGCCAGTGGCGTGTTCACGGTGGTGGTGACGGCGGGCAGCGGACTAGGGTGTGTGCTGTCAGTCACCCTCACGTCGGGGGCAGTGACGGCGGCAAGCATCGTGAATCCGGGCCAGGGGTATTTGAGTACCGATAGCCTAACCATTACCCCGGCGATGATCGTAGCCGCTGGTGGGGCTGCCGGCGGCAGCAACGGCGCGGTAGCCGTAGGCACGATATCGTCGGGGCAGTTATCGACGAACAGGTGTGCGATGACCAGCGGCACCTTGATCCCCTCGACGACGTTGTTGAGCGAATCCTGGTACGTCTACAACTCCACGTATGGGTTTTTCACCATCGTGTGGAAAAATCCCGAAGCCGTTCAAGCCAATTATTGTTGCGGCGGCGCTGTAATCACCAGGTCGAACAACACGAGTACGGGTGCGGCGACCGGCGATGCCGCTGTGCTAATGACCAACGGCTGGAATTCTGCTGCCGTCACCGCGCAAGCGGGGGCGATGACCACAATCTCGTATCTGACTTCGGCCCTGCTTCCGGCGACGCCGTCGTTGGCCGGGTGCACGGCGTGGGCTCCGAGTTGCGTCGGCTACCCGATGTCGGCGACGCAGACGTATTCGACTTCCAACTCTTACGAATGCTGCGCCTGTCCTCAGCTTATTGAAACGCCTGCGATTCAGGTGAGCGCGTACATGGGCTGGGCGATATTGAGCGAAGCCAGTGTCTCGGATGCCGTGAACGCAACGCTGAGCGCGGGCCTCAGTCTCACGTTTTTGAGTGTCGGCATCCCCTTTGGCTTGTACAATGGCGTGACCTCGTATATGGGATGGATCGCGCCAGTGACGACGCTAGGTAATACAATGTTGATCTTGTGGCAGTAGGTGAACTATGACGAGTCCAGTTAGTACGACGGCTCCGTGCGGGATGGGTACCAATCTCCAATTCCAGACGTGGATTCAGGAGATCATCACCCAACTCGTGACCAATTGCGGCCTCAGCAATTTCCCGGCTGACACCGGGCAAATCAACACGGCCAGCGTCACCCTGCCGCCGCCACTTGCCGCGAACCTGCCGATGGGGTATTCGATTTTCTGCTTCAACGATACCTTGAGCGAGGGCGCGATTGCGGCCACCGTTCCCGGCGTCACCACCAACACCGGCTCCGCCCCGTACACTACGACTGCGGGCACGGCATCGACCTTTACCAACGTCGCCTTGAGCTATGCCACGGGCGGTGCCTTTGGATCTACGGCCCCGGCGGGGTCGGGAACCGGCAGCGGCGCGATTGCGACGGTGGTCTTTGGCGCGGCAACGGGTCTCGTGACGTCTGTCACCATCACCAGCGTCGGCACCGGGTACATGCCCGGAGACAGCTTGACGTTCACCAACGCCGCGTTGGCGGCTGCGACCCACAGCAGCGGCACGAACACGTTAACCGGCACTGGCGCGGGCGCGGTCTGGGTCGTTGCCAACACCACGGGCAAGCCCGTATTCATCAAACTCGAATACGGCTGCGGCACCAGCGCCACGATCCCGCAGATGTGGATCACAACTGCTCCAAATTGGGTTCAAAACTCGACCATCGGCGGCACAGGCGCTGTGGTCCTGGGCATCGGCATCTGCAATGCCGGTTACGGGTACAACAACTCCGGCAACGTCACGGCTATGGGCGCGGTTACGGGGTCGAACACCGGATACAACGGCGGCGCGAGTTCCACGGCCAAGACCGTGTCTATCGCAGGCGGCACTGGCACTGGCCTGCAATTGAGCATCAGCGTCGCCGCAGGCGGAGCCGTGACCATTGCCTCGATAGTCGCAGCCGGTACCGGATATCTGACGACCGACATCTTTACGCTGACGTCAGCGGAGATGGTGACGGCGGGATTCGCGGCGGGCGGTGGCGCTGCTACGTTACCGGTATCGACGGTCGGCGGAACCCATGCCGCCGTCACCACGGCCCTAACTAACGCCCCCGCCACCAGTGCGGGGCCAACGAGCAGCGGCACTGGTACCGGGGCCACGTCTCAAGTCACCGTCGGCAACCCCGGGGGCTCGGCGACCGTCAACACCATGAACCTGGGTGGCACCGGGTACACGGCTGGCGACGTGCTACTCGTGAGCAACGCCACGGGTCTTGCGACCTTCGGCAACGCCAGTGTCGCGGGTCAGGGCGCGAGTGCCGTTATCTCGACCATGTACAACGTCGTCGCCAACGTCAACTATGCGGGCTTGATGACGCAGCGGGTGGCGGTGCTATGCAATGCGGGTCTGACCACTAATCTGATATCGGCCATCTCCCGGTATATTTGGAATCCGACCTACGGTTTCTGCGCGATGGCGTTCAAGCAAAACACGGCCCTCAGCTTCCTCGGCGGCTTCGCCGTATTTCGTTCCACGAGCACAGCGGGCGCGGCAACCGGCGACAACGTCAACGTCATCGCCAACAGCTACACGTACGCCGGTCTCGTCAGTCAAGGTCAAATGCAGTCATTCTCCACGCTCACCAATCTCACGTATCCGAATATCAGCGGTGTCGCGTTGTTGTTGGCCCAGACCGAGTATTGGGCCGGAGCCTCGTCGCAGTCATTCCTTGACCTGGCATCGACCTTGTACAACGGCAACTGCTATATCATCCCCGTCTACTACGCGACTCCGATCCCGTGCGTCGCCACGTGCATGTGCATAGCCATTTTCAACGAAGCCCCGATTCACTCGACGTTTACGAGCGCGATTGTCGGGGCGACGACGCTCACGTTCTTGTCGTGCGGGGGCATGTTCGGCAGCAACAGCGCGACCCCGGCCTCGAATAGTCCCGGCGGCGCCGCCGCGAGTCAGGGCGGTAGCGTTTGCATCTTGTGGCAGTAGCCGATGACCACTTACGAAGCACCATTGGGGCAGCAGTCGGCGGTCGCGTACATGACCAATTTGACGCCGCAGCCCGTGCCCACGGTCTCATTTTTGAAGCCACCTGGGTTATCGGCAGTGGCTCCGCACTATGCGCAATCAACGGAAGCCGCGACAGTGGCCAAGAACTTGCAGGGGTTCCTGCCGCCGCCACCACTACCAGGAGTCGCGGGCACCGGGGCCTTCGGCTTCCCTGTATAATTTCGTCGAGGAGATTGAGATGTCGAAAACACTGAACGTCGAACCGCAATTGCTCACCGGCAGCTACGCGAACCTATTGAACTGTGACGTCACGAGCATGAGCGGCCCCGTGGGCCTGACCATCGGGCAACCGTACCTCACGATCACCCACGTTCGCGTCACCAACAACTCGAACGTCGGCGTGCCCGTGTACATGTTCAAAGGCGGCAGCGGAGCCAGCGTGGCCGGAACCGAGTGGCCGTGGGCCGGGAAGATCGTGCCCGCGAACGATGCCATCGACTGGTTCGGCACCGCGCGCTTGGACGCAGCGGACTTCGTCGTCGGCAAAGCCGGGACCGCGAGCGTGTTGACGGTTACGTTCGAAGGCACCATCGACATCAGCGGATGATTCAGTTCATGGTCATAGGCGCCCCGCGTTCGGGCACGGCCTGGGCAGCGGAGTGGCTTGGTGCCGTTCACGACCCGCTCTGGGATCGGTTCTATCTGGACCTCGACGAGTTATCGGGCGGCATCTCGTGCACGGGCCTGGGCATGTTTCCGTGGTGGGTCAACCAGCACCCGGCGCGCAAAGTCATCCTCCACCGCGAGCCCCGTGACGTGAATGCGAGCCTTAATCGCCTCAACTGCGGCTCGTGTCCGCCCGAGGTCTTCGAGGGCCTGGCCAAGATCGAGGGTATGCACGTGCCCTGGACCGACCTCTGGGACAAACCCCAGCCGATTTGGGAACACTTGATTGGATTCGGTTTCGACGAGCGCCGCCACACGCTGCTGAAGACCGTGAACATTCAGACAGATGACTGGAAATGGCGTAAAACCCCTGAACGCGTGCGTCGGCGATACGCTCAAATTGGGGTCATTGTGACGCGGTAGCTCATTGCATGTGGTGTACTGCTTGCAGGACAGGAGCTGACACCATGTTGGTACTCGCACGAGGCGTTGGGCAAACATTCGAGATCGCGGATGGCCTCATCGAGGTCACCGTCATCAGCATCCAAGGGAGCATAGTGCGTCTAGGCATCAAGGCTCCCCGCGAAATCTCCGTTGTGCGTCAAGAAGTTGCACATGAACGGAAGGCTAAGGCTGAGGGTAATGAGAACGACGCATGACTGTACTCGTACTGCTACACGACTTCTGGCACTTCATTGTGCTCGGCGGCACGGCCCTCGGCGTGCTCGGAGACGCGGCGACCGGCTGGAAAGTGTGCAGGGCGACACTCGGCAAGTTGGTGCATAAGATGTTTGGCTTTGGCGCGCTCAAAGACGAGATTCGCGGGGTCCTGGCCGAGGTCAAGGAAAGCAGCAACCGCCGCGACGCGACCATGTTGAAGATGGACGAGCAATTGCAATTAATTGCAGCCGAGATGAAACCCAACGGCGGGCATTCGATGCGCGACGTCATCAACCGCGTCGAGAGCCGATTGGTACTCCAAGACGAACGCGCAAAGGCCATTGCCAACGACAGTGCCGAGGCCCTGATGGAGATGGATGCGACTGGCGCCATGGTCTGGTGCAATCGCACCTACAGTCGCATGGTGGGCCGCGATAAGTCTGAGCTGATGGGCTGGGGTTTCTTGAACACCATCGACCCCCGCGACCGCGAGCGCGTCAAAGACGAGTGGCTGGAAGCCGTCCAAAACGGGATCGCGTATGAGAACACCGAGCGCAAGCTGCGACCGGATGGCAAGGTCTTTACCGTGAACGTGATCACACAACCCCTGCGCAGCGGCGGCAGCGGTAAGGTCGTGGGATTCATTGCGACCATGCGCCCCTCAGACGCCGTCGCCCACGCCCTCGAAGTGGACATGGCCAATGCCGCCCTCGCCAGTCGATGAAGTCGAAATCTGCGCTGAGCGCCTCGAAAATGAAGAAAAGTTCATGTCGGGGCTCTATGACGATGCCACCGACCTCCCAGTCAAAGCCGCCTCCGGTAACGCCACCATCGGTTTTGGATGTAACGTCCAAGCCGGTTGGAGCCTGTGGCTTGCCCGAGGCGTTCTGCGCTTGCAGATCCAAGAAGTCCAGATGCCGCTCGCGAATTACACCTGGTACCAGGGCCTGAACGCGGCCCGGCGCAGCGTTATGTTAGATGTGGGGTTCAACGACGGCGTCGGCGGACTCCTTCAATTCCACCAGATGATCGACGCCATCGTCGCGCAAAATTGGCCGGAAGCCGCTGCCCAATGCCACGTCAAGAACCCGAAGCTGGCGGCGAGGTACGAGGCTCTGGCACAGATTTTGTTGACAGGCGTGGTTGGCGGGTAGATAGTTCACGTCCTCGGAGGTCCCCATGATGTCAGACACTCGACTTTTGACGATCAACCAGATGATCTTGGCGTTCATCACCCTCGTGGCGGTGCTCGCATTCTTGTTCGTGCTGGTGCTCGTTCCCCAACAGCAATTGAATGCGACGGTCGTGACGTTGATCACCACGGTTTTGACGGTGCTGACGACGGTCCTGGTCATGCAACAGACCCATTTTTTCAAGAGTCCTTCAGCTTCCCCCGGAGATACACCCAATGCAAACCCAACGCCTATCGCGCCGCTCCCCGCTCCTACTCCTGTCCCTGGTCCTGCCCCTAGCCCTCCTAGCGTGTAGCGGCTGTACCACGGTCGAAGGCTGGTTTTCGAATCCTAATTCGACAGCCGCCATCCAAACCGCGACCACGCTAGCCGTGGGCGAAGCGATTTTGAGCGCGAAAACACAGCCCGCTGAAAAGGCGATGGCCACGAACATCGTGTCCGTGGCGAACCAGGTGTCGGCAGCAGCCAATGGCACGGTCACCGTTGCCCAGCTCGTGGCGATTGTCGAGGCCAAAGTCGCAGCCCTGAACCTGAGTCCCCAGGAACAACTCGCGGCGCAGACGCTTATGGCATTTGCCAGTTCTGAGTTACAGGCGAAGGTCAGTACCGGCCTCCTCAAGCCCCAAGACGTGGTCATCGTCACGCAGTTCTGCGGCTGGGTCGTAGCTGCGGCGACGCCCTACGCCAATTCGTGAAAATCCACGTAGTTCACGGCATAATGGACCCCGTCGGCAAGGCGGGGCTCCTGACCCTGGTTCCGTATCTGCGGGGCCAGGGTTTTGACGTTCGCGTTCCCGATTACGGCCTGATCACGGCCCTCGAAACGAAGATCGTCAACCCACTCTTGTTCCGTACTCTGCGCCCGTACATCGAGCCCGGGGACGTGTACATCGGCCACAGCAACGGCGGAGCCATAGGCTACGACTTGGTCAAGGACGGGGCACCATTCGCCGGGCTCGTGCTGATCGACGCTGCCCTAGAATGTGACATAACGCTGCCCACGGGCATGTGGGCTGACGTCTACTACAACGAAGGCGACGACGCCACGGTCGCGGCCCAGGTGGCGGCGGCGTTTGGGATCGTGGACCCGGTGTGGGGGGAGATGGGGCACAAGGGGTATATCGGTACCAATCCCCTCATCGAAAGCCGTGACTGCGGTCACAGCCTGCCGTTGCCCGTGGTCAGTGGCCACAGTGACATATTCAGCGACGGCAAGTACCAGGAATGGGACCCGGTGATTACGGAGCACGTGGTCCAGCGTCTTCAGCGGCAGACGCGAGGTAGCGTCAGAATTCAGCGAGCACTGAAATGAAAGCATTTTTGATCGGATTGTTGTTGGTGGTGGGCGTCGCATCCTGCGTCAATCACTGCCACGCGGCGACGACGATGACCGCCGAGACCATCCACTTGTTCGACGACACCTACGGGCTGTTGCCGACTGACGGTGACCCCGCTGCGGTGTTCGTAGCGCCCGGTGGCACCAAGCTATTCGTGGTCAAGGACGACGGCACGACCTCCACCGTGAGCGTGACGTGGACGCCGACGCTCGCGCAGTCCTACCAATCCGGCGTCTACCAAGTTCAAGCCAATCACCTGTACACGATCACCGACGCCAGCTTGGCGCTGGTCAGGTACACCAACCAGGGCTTCGTCAGCGGCGTATTAGCCGTCCCCTTCAAGATGCACATCAGCGACCGCAGCGTGACTGCCGGTTCCACGATAGGCGCGTACATCGGCTATCAGACGTCGCTGTTCAATTCCATCACCGTGACCCCGGTATTCGCCGGGGGCCTGGCATTGGTGCCGGTGTCCAACCTCAACTCGCCAAACGCCACCACGGCGACGGGCGTGAGCGTGGCCACGGGTCTCATAGGCACCTGGGGGCCGCACGGCACCGGGATACAAGTTGGAGTGCTGGTCGGCGTTGACTACGTCGGCAAGCAGCAAAACTATCAGTACGAGGGCAAACCGTGGCTGTCGTTCGAAGTCGGCTACAGCTTCGGTAATTGAAGTTAATTGCAGCGCTTGACAAACGCTAATCGGTGTCGTAGGCTCCTGACATCTGAGTACGGGAGTGCTGCAACATGAAGTTCGCGTTTACGGGTCCCGCCCAAGTGGACGGCAGACACTACGAGCGCAAGTACTTGATCGCTCTGGCCTGCGAGAACGGCCACCAAATTCAGAAGCGCGTCGATCACTCGACGGACTACTTAGTCGTCAACACCAGCAACTTTTTCTTGGGTTCGAGCATCGGCGCCCCGATCCTCAAGAAGCCGTTGACCGTAAAGATGCAGAGGGCGACGTACAACGAGACACCGGTGATTACGCCGCGAACTTTCCTTCAAATGATGGGGTACCTAGAAGATGGCAAATAGAGTAATGCGAGGCCCGACTGTGGAGGTCGGGGAAACCCTGTATCCGGCTCCCGAGATCATTGACGAGATCATGGACATGATCCGGGACGAGGGTGATGCCGATGCCGCCAGCGTCGAGCTGGTGGAGATATACGCGGACGCGGACGCGGCCGGGCGCGTGCACATCGACAACACGTTGGTCGCGATCAGCGGCTACAACATGAAGTCGTTGTTGCAGCAGTGCATGGCCGACGCCGACCTCATGGTGGCGCTGAAGCTGGCCACGGACCTAGAAACCGAGCTGGACGAAGGATGAGCGAATTCAAACTCCGTGCCGTCGAAGCCGTGGCCGTGCTGGTGTTGCTCGTGATCCTGACGATTGTGGTGGTGGCGACGCGCACATGACCACGTCCCGGCTCTACTACGAAGCCCACATCACCATCGACCCGATTCTCGACACCGAGCTGTCGATGGTCTCGATCATCGCCAGTCGCCATGGATTCCGCGTCGCGAAGTTGCTGATGGCGCGGCCCGAGCGCAGTGAGCACCGCGAAGACGCGTTCATGACCGCGAGGCACCAGGAGCTGTCGCAGATCATGAGACAGACCCTAGGCTGCTTCCGCGAGTTAGAGCAGCACGGGCACCGGGTCAGGCGGTGGAAGATCGAGGATACGATCCTGGATTCGCGCGAAGGCGACACCCTGGAGATGTTGGGATCATGAGCCTCACCCCCGCATTCAAGGACTTCATGAAGAAGAAGTTCGGTGTCGATCCCGACTTGCTGCCGGAGAAGCCGACGATGGTTGACATCGCCAAGCAAATGGGAGTCCCAGTTGGTAAATACAAGGGACTGTCGTCTGTCGTTTGGGTAGACGACGAAGACGTGCACCAGCGCCTGGCTGCGGCTCTCGCCAGCGATCAGCGGCCGGAGGTCACCGACAAGATTTTGAACGAGTGCACGGCGGAAGGTGGCGAGTGCTCGATGTGCTCGCGCCTGTGCTGTCCGTTCTCCGATCCCTTTCATTTTCATCACGACGGCTGTCCAAGCTGTTCACAGTACGAGGAAAATAAAGGGTGAGCCACGTCCACAAATGGGTTGAATTGGCGTGGCAAGACGCGTACCCTGCGGCGTCCGGGATCAGATGCGGAGACTGCAAGCGCCTGAAGCTGTTCTGGGGATGCTCGTACACGTTTGCGTCGATGGTTCTACAAGCAGAAAAACAGGAGTGGGCAATTGAATTTGCTGAAGACAGCGGTTAAGGCCAGGATTCCGCTGATCGCGGTACACACCGACGATCCCCGATTCGCGCCGAAACTGATTGAGTCGATCACCGGCCGCGAGCCCACGGTCATCAGGTGGCAGACGAAGCCCGGGGTTAAGTCGAGCATCTCCAGTTTCATGGGCTCGCAGCAACTTGGCGTCATCCAGCCCACGGAAGACATCAAGTGGCCGGAGACCAATGCCTGGCTTGAGGAGAGCGGGGCAACGCTGGTCGTCGTCAACCCCGAGACCGTGCACCCGCTGATGTTCGACGTCGGCGCGTTGCAGGTGCCTGCCGAGATCACGCGCGAATTCATCTTGAGCATCACCGACGAGCCCACGCAGCCGCTGGAGGCAGCGCTCTCGGGTATGAGCATCACGAATATGCGCAGGATCGCGGCGTTGGCGACGGCCTCGCACAACGAGTTCACGCCCAAAGCCATTCGCGCTGTGCGCAAGGCCATGTTCCCGGTGGTCCGGGGCCTCGAAGAAGTGGACCCCGACCAAGTGTTCTACGATCCCCCGGAGTTCCTCACGCGGTGGCTGAAGATCGACGGCAAATTGTTCAAGCCCGAAACCCATCCGATGCTGACACCACGCGGGTTCCTTTTCAAAGGCGCACCGGGTACCGGCAAAACCAGCGGTGCCAAATACCTGGCGCAGAAGCTGAAGGTGCCATTGTATAAATTGGACCTGGGCATGATCCTCGGCAAATTCGTGGGCGAGAGCGACGAGCGCTTGATCAGCGCGCTCCGCCAAGCCGACAGCTTCGAGCCTTGCGTGTTGTTGTTGGATGAGGTAGAGAAGCTGTTCGAAGTCAACAGCACCGACAACGTCATGCCGCGATTGCTCGGGCACATGTTGTGGTGGTTGCAGGAGCATCAATCGAAAGTGCTGACGATCATGACGACCAACGACGTCGGCAAGATTCCGCCGGAGCTGTTCCGCGCCGGGCGCGTGGACTTCGTCGAAGAATTTCAGGGCCTGGACCTGGATAAGCTGACGACGTTCGTGTTCACGCTCGCGAAGAAGTTGAGCCATTTGGCCTCGGTCCCCGAGCCCCGACTCCTAGACCTGATTCAGCGATTCCAAGCCACACACACGCACGCCGGAACCGCGAGTTCCCCCGTCAACCAAGCAGTGATTACCGAGGAAGTCCTCGGTCTCATAAAACGTGAAGTCATCAAAACAGGAGCAAAGCAGTGAGCAAGAGGCAAGTTACCGTAGCGGATTTTGAGGACCTCCTCCGCGACGGCCTAAGCAGCACGAAGTCCTATGTGATCTTGAAGCAGAAGCACCGGTCGCCTGTGTACCTGCAATTCAAGCCGCTGATCGAGCGCCGGAGTCCGACGATCATCTACGTCGGCGGCAAGTTGAGCGCGTTCCCCGACGCCAGCGACAGCAAATGGCAGGGCCGTGACAGCGACGAGCGCACGTCCGACCTCGAAGCCGCCTTCCGCAAACTCCCGCACGACCGTGTCAGTGAGGAACGCGTCGGCAGTCACGCCGGGGAATTCATCATTGCCCCGAGCGGACAGCGGCGGGCGTTCATCACGAAGTGGAACAGTCCCAACTTCAATGTCGTCGGCAAACTGCTGAGCGCTATCGAAGACGCGTTGAAGATCGAGATCGAGAATCGGGCGCAAGTGCGCAAATACCTGATCCTGGTCTACACCGAAGCCCTGGCCGGGCTATTCGCGAGTGAAGGCGGGGTCAAGGTCGAGGGACGTCTTGTGGGCAAGCGCAGCGCCCTGCAATTGGGTCAGGAGCAGTACCAGTCCTCAAGCCCGGCATTCGCCGCGTTTAGGTCGGCGTATGAGCTGGATGGGTTCGCGGCGCCCGCGTCCACACCAGAAAGCGCATGAACCCGCTGACTCCGGCCCCCGTGACCCTGGCTAAGCTGGGGTCGATTATCGTGCACGCCGAAGAAGCAGCGAGCACCCACGGCCACTACTTCGACCGCATCGCTCTGGAGACGTTGTTGGAGGATGCGGATGTCGTGGCCTGGCTCAAGGGCATGCGAGAGCTGGCGCTGATCCCTGTGAGGCGGCGAGAGCCAGGATTAACCGCTCCCATCACGCGCGGAGCCATCCCCCACGCACACCCGAAGAAACCGATCCGCCGTTGAACTACTACAAGAAGGCGCAGTACGATTGGCTTGACGGCCTCCGGGGCCTGCATCCGGTGGATCGTATCGTGCTCACGTATCTCGTGCGCCGCGCGGGGCCGACCGGCACCTGCTACCCCAATGTCATGCGCATTGCCAAGGACTGCGAGATCAGTAAGACCTCAGCTTTCCGCGCGGTTCGACGATTGCTGGAGTGGAATCTCATTGGCAGGCAGCAGCGACAAGACAACCCCCGCAAGCGTGAGTTCGTGCTGAAGATGCACCGAGGCCGCGACGAGAAAAAAGTGAAACATACCACGGTGGCACTAGAGGAGTGCCATGGTGGCACAGGTGTAGTGCCAGGATGGGCCAGCCCTCTTAAGGTTCAGTCTGAAGGTTCAAATGAAGGTTCAATTGCGGCTTCGCCGCAGCTCATCCCAAATTCGGAAAGTGTAGGAGACGAGGAACAGGGAGGATTACTATTTACCTCTCAAGAATCGGAGTACTACCTCCAAAAATTGAAAGCCAAGGGGCCGCTCATGAAATCTGCCGATGTCCTCGCCTTCCACACCAAACCCAAGACCCTGGACGAGATCCTGAAGAAGGCGTGTCCGACCCAGGGCGAGCCCCCGACCAGTCCCCGCGCCCAGGGCCTGTGGAAGGATTTGCATGCGCTCTACTACCCCGACATGTTCTGCCAGCGGATGACGAAGCAGCAGACGGGGCAGTTGGTGCAGGCGTTGAAGAAGCTGGAGGACGGTGGCTTGTTCGCGGCGATGGCGTTGGCCGATGCCGTCAAGAACTGGGCGGGCTTCGGGAAGTTCGTCAAGGCCCAGGGCCTGGTCAGCGACTACCCCGAGTTCCCGCATCTCGGGTTCTTCCTCAAACACCACGGCCTCATCCAGCAATGGGAGGACAAACTGGTGATGGGGGACGCGGCGAAGGCCGACGACATCCCCCAGACCTTCGTCCCCGGTCAGTTTTGAAATTAATTGCACGTTTTCTTGACAAACGCTAGTTGGTGGGGGATAGTGGTCTCCATGACTACCGCACTCATGACCGCTTATGACAACGGAGTCCTCGACCGAGGCATGCACTCTCGGCTTGCCCAAAATCTTCAGTACTTCGCCGACCGCGCCAACATCGCCGACGTCTACATCCTCGACAAGATGTCGAAATTCGGGTGCAACGACGCCGACATCGGCTACGTGCGCGCGATCAAGCGCATGGCCGCTAACAAAATCTTCGGCCTCATCTACTACGGCAAGGAAACGGTGCCCGTGATGCCGCGCATGATGGGGGTGGCGGGGGCGTGCGTTCGCAACTTCGTCGATGCCAAGGTCATGACCGTGCAGCACTTGCTCGCGGACTTGAAGGTCGGAAACACTCCCGACACCACGGTTCTGTGCATCCCCAACTTCTTCATCGCAAAGGGCGAGGGCGGGAAGATCGCGGATTGGCACGTACCGGAGTTGCTGGGGTTACTCTATGCGCGGATGGCACGTGGCCAGCAAACGCTGATGTACGTCAGCGAGTGGCAGGGGCTGCGTAACACCTACGGCGATCCCCTGGCGGATCATCTCAAGAATCAGTTCAAGCAGATCCCGGCGTAAGACCGAGACTCGCGGAGCAGTGAATGGCGGCACATGCGTCAGGCTTAATCGCCTGCCTGGTTGACTCACCCACGGGTTTGGCTGACTACATTCGCCTGGGGCTGACTGCGGAGCTATTTCGCGGTCCCGAGGAGGAAGCGCAGTTCGCGATTCTCCAGACGACGGTGAAGATGTACGGTGGCCTCCCGAGTAGGGCACAGTTCGAAACGGCGGGCCACGCCCTGCCGCTAACGCACCCCGACCCCTTAGACTGGTACGCGGACAAACTCAGAGCCCGCCACGCCGCGCTAATGCTGAAACAAGCGATACTCGACGTCAGCGAATGCCTGAACGCGGACAACGTCGAAAAAGCGCAGACCGTGCTCACGGAGACTGCGGTCGCCATGACCAAGGCCCGGCACAAGACCAAAATCGTGAACTTCGCCAAGGCCGGTCACGACATCATCGCCGCCGAGTTGGTGGCGAAGAAGTTGGGGGGCGATGATCACGGCATCAAGTTCGGGTGGCCGACCCTCGACCAGATGGCGGATGGGTTGATCGGCGGCGACTTCATCACGGTCGTCGGGAGACCGGGTCAGGGCAAGACCTACGCCATCATCTACACCGCGAGCCACGCGTGGCTGAAGCAGAAGCGCAACGTCGCGCTGGTGTCGATGGAAATGAAGCCGCTGCCCATCATTCAGCGCGTGGCCGCGCTCAACACGAAGAAGTCAATCACCAAACTCAAAAAGGCGGAGTTGGGGACGTGGGCGGAGAACGACATGATGGCCAAACTCAAGTCGTACCAGGGCGAAAAAGACTTCTGGGTGATCGACGGCGCGCTGGCGGCGACGGTCGATGACATCATCCTCATGGCGCGGCAGTTGAAACCCGAGGTCCTGTGGGTGGACGGCGCGTACCTCGTCAAGACCCAGAACCGTGGCGCGAAGCGCTGGGAGCAGGTGGCTGAGGTCTGCGAGGGCCTGAAGGCGGGCGTCGCCGATACCCTCAATATCCCGGTCGTCGCCAGCTTCCAGTTCAACCGCCAGCAGAAGAAGGGCGACAAAGGCGACCTCGACAACATCGCGTACTCCGATGCCGTCGGCCAGATCAGCAGCGTCATCCTCGGCCTTGGCTTGAGCGATGACGAGGGCAGTGTCGAAAATCTGTACAAACGCAAGATCGACGTCCTCAAAGGCCGCAACGGCGAGGTCGGATCATTCGACATAAACTGGAAGTTTGACATCGGCCCCAATTTCATGGATTTTAGCGAGATCAAGGTCGTGGCTGACGGTGACCTTGCGTTCGGCGTCGAGTGAATCCGGGGAATCCCCCCGGGCGTGTCTTAGTCGTGAGTCACACGCACATGAAAGTAACCGCGACTGATTAGTGGGGGAGGCAACCTCCTTCCCCCGGCGAAAGCCTGGGGTCTAAGTTACTCACTCCCCGCGACATGGGGGTGGCCGGAGCTGATAACTCCGGCCCCCTTTGACAAACGCTAAATGATTAGGTACCATCGGCCCTAACATCAACCACAGGTGAGTTATGGCAACCGCACAGGAAATTGAGGTACAGGTTTCGACGCAGGTGCTCGCGGCCAAGTCCAAGGCCAATGTCGAGGAACTGGACCAGCTCCAAGATTTGTATTGCTCGTTGACGACCGAGCTGACGCCGAAGATCAACGAGATCAAGATCAAGCAAAAGGAACTGGAGGGCATCGAAAAGCTGCTTCAGGCTGGGCTAGACGCGAGCTACGGCGAAGCCGAAGACGGCAACCGCAGCACCGACGCGTTCATCATGCAGTATTCGGCCAAGGGCAAGGCGACGGTCGTCGTCGATAAGAAGGCGTTGGTCGAGGCCCTGGGTCTCGGGACCTTCATCGAGTTGGCGGAGATCACGCTGGAGAACCTCAAGAAGCACTTGACGACGGCCCAGCAGCAGACGCTGTTGAAGGAAGTCTACAAGAACAAGCGCCGACTGAAATTCGCGCCGAAGACCTCGTCGTGAGCGACCTCACCAGCGGCGGCATGCAGTTAATTGCACGGGCGGATGCCTTCGCTGAGAAGGCACACACCGGCCAGAAGCGCAAGTACACGGGGGAGGACTACATTGTCCATCCCCGAGCCGTGGCCGAGATCGTAAAGACGGCGGCTTATTGGTCGTCTACCATGGTCGCGGCGGCGCTGCTCCACGACGTCATCGAGGATTGTGGGGTCACGCGCGAGCAGCTTAAGGACCAGTTCGGCTTCGTCATCGCCGACCTGGTGTTCTGGTTGAGCAATGTCTCGAAGCCCGGCGATGGCAATCGCGCCAAGCGTAAGGCCATGGATGCCGCGCATCTGTCGCAGGCACCGGCAGCGGCCCAGACCATCAAGGTCGCGGACCTCATCCACAACACTGAGTCCATAATCGCCCACGACCCGGACTTCACCAAAGTTTATTTGCCGGAGAAGATGGCGCTGCTGCGGGTTATGACCGACGCCGATCAACGGTTGTGGGAACGCGCGGTGCTGATGATCATACAGCCGGAGATCAGTGATGCCGTTGAAAGTTAAGAGCTGGAACCACAAAAAGAATCAGGCCAAGATGGCTATTGACGTCGTCGTGCAGATGGAATTAAGACCGGTGGGCATGCTCATGGCCGAAGACGTCATGTACATGTACCAGCAGTTTATGCTGGATTTGAGCGGGGGCAAGGGCATGTTTGCGGGCTCCGATGACCTGACCAGTGACAAACTCCTGGCGTTGGCGCAGCGGATGTACGAGATCGAGTGCGCGGAGGCCGGGCTCAAGGGACCGAAGACCTCGCCGACGATCTACAAGGACGCGGCCATCAAGAAAATGGAGATGGGGCCGGTGCTCAGCCAATACCAGTTGGATGCGATGATGAAAAAGGGGGAGTTGGTGGAGCAGATTGTCCAAGCCAGCAACGCCGTCGTCGCTGAGTCCAATAAAATCAACAAAATGGTGGCACTTCAAGGACACAAAGTAGAGGGCACCGCCGAGTACCTCAACAACATGAAGTTAGCGGGACCGAAGACCTACGGCAAGAGTTGGTTGACAGAGGTTCAGGCTCACATTGACCATGAGCTACTCAAGATCAGTGGTATCGACAAGATGACGGAGGAGGCCAAGATCGTGGCAGTGGGCACCGGGTATGTCGATAAGGCCATTATCGAGTACATCAACAACGGCAGCAAGCCCAAACCCGGTTACCACCACAATGAGTGACAGCCCGCGTTTGCTTGTGAGACACTCAGGGCATTCTCACCAGGGGTGTGCCCATGACCGCATTGTCCGTAATCAATCAAGCCGCCGACAAGAGTTACCGGCAGATGCCCAATGTCGCCCCGTATCCGGCGGCATTTTGTCAGGTAGCGAACGCATCGAGCGCCGACGCCCCCGTGTCCCCGCCCTCGCGCTGGATCATGATCAGCGACACCGCTGCCAAGGTCGTGGAAGCGACACTCGCCGGACGCCATATCGAACCCAATGTCATCACCGAGACCCTCG
>Ga0210383_10001894_pt1 | contig 19042 bp, 16 predicted proteins | sample IncBWC14OmetaG_FD_160072 | JGI IMG/M metagenome (GOLD analysis project Ga0210383, IMG submission 160072) | Forest soil microbial communities from Barre Woods Harvard Forest LTER site, Petersham, Massachusetts, United States - Inc-BW-C-14-O ...
GAACTCAGCGGGCGGATCATCCCAATTCGCCACGCTCGTCCAGTACTTCCAAGCGAAACCTGGGCTCGCGTCCGTCTCCACCACATGCGCAATCTCCCAAGCAGCAGTCGTCATCACCTAGGCTCCTGTTGCAACATCTTCTGAAACTCGCTCGCTGAGCACAGTCCCAGGTCGCGGGAAGTGCTTCAAGGGCTTATCGAGAATCGAGACCGGCCCGAATTGTGCGTTTGACCTAAGATAATGAGTATGGAATAGTACCGCTAAGCAAAAGCACGTCTACGTATTGTCCAATTGCGGCTTAAACCGCGACTACCTAGGTCGGTAAGCCTACTAGAATGAACACTTACGAAAGTGTAGCAAAACAAAGCACTTTAACCACCTCTAGAATGAACACTTACAAAAAACGCAGCCCCCTCTGTAATCTACGTGCCCTCTGCCTGCCTTGAGTCTCGAAGGGTACTCCGATCTCTGTGCCCTCTGTGTTAAAGCTTTGTCCTCCTCCGGTTCCCGCGTCCCTTCCCTTTCGATTCCCTCGCAGCTAAACTCACCGCATCCTTGGATAACAAACCAGAGAACTCAGTCGCCGTTCCTCAATCGGCCACCAGCCTCGTCGGCTTCTGGGCTCTAATCGCCGTCCAATTCCAAAACGCCTTCAGTGACAATGCCCTCAAATGGCTAGTCAGCTTCCTAGTCCTGGAAACCGCCCTCACCAAGCAAGAACGCGATCTCTGGTTCGTCCTGGTAGTGCCCCTGCTCTTCGCCGTCCCGTTCCTCCTCTTCTCCATCCCCGGCGGCTACCTTGCCGACAAATACAGCAAGCGCAGTGTCGCAATCGGCACCAAGTTCTTTGAACTTATCGTGATGGGTCTGGCAACGTTCGCCTTATCCGCCAATCGCTTCGATCTCGCCGGTGCGGCCCTCTTCCTCGCCTGCACCCAAGGCGCAATCTTCGGCCCCACAAAGTACGCACTGCTCCCCGAACTCCTCCCCGAATCGAAACTCAGCTGGGGAAACGGCATCATCGAGCTAACCACGCTCCTCTCCGCCATATTCGCCGCGCTAGCGGGAGGCTTCTTGGCCACCCATTTTCGCGGCCGTCAGGTCTGGTCCGGCATCATCTTTCTCACCCTCACGATCATCGGCCTACTAATCAGCCTGCGGATTACGAGAGTCCCCGCCGCGGATCCAACCCGCCGCTTCGACTGGAACGTCCCGCGCGAATTTTTCGTGGAAACGCACCGGCTGTGGCGCGACAACGTGCTGCGCGTCGCGGTCCTGGCGAATACGTTCTTCTGGTTCCTGGGATCGCTCCTTCTCCTCAACATCGTCCTCTACGCCACCGACATCCTCCACGTCGACGACCAGCACGGCAGCTACCTCCTGGCCGCACTAAGCTTGGGCATCGGAATCGGTAGCTTCCTCGCAGGTTACGCCTCCGCCGGCAAAATCGAACACGGCATGATTCTTCCTGGCATGATCGGCATTATGGCCATGTCCGCCTTGCTCGCAAGACCGGGCCTGAGTTTCCTTATCGTGGCGATTCTGCTCGCCCTGCTGGGCACAGCAGGCGGCTTTTTCGTTGTCCCCGTGAACGCGCTGATTCAGCGCCTCCCTGCGCCCGAAGAGAAAGGCCGCACCATCGCCGTCGCCAACCTTCTCTCCTTCGTCGGCGTAGCGCTCCAGCCACTGGCCCAGTTTGGGATGCTGCGCCTGGGCCACCCTGATCCCTCCCGCGTATTCCTGTTCGCCGCAGCCATGACCCTCCTCATGGGCATCGTGCTGATCGGCGGGATGCCGGATCTTGGCACTCGCGCCCTGGACTGGACGCGCTTCCGCTCAAGAGCTACCCTATAGGTCCCGTTCGAGCAGGGGCTGCACCCACCGCAGGGTCGAGCGGTTCAGTCGAGGCTTTGCATGTCGACAGTGGCTACCCTACCCGGTGCGCCTAGCGCGCACCGTGGCCTGAGTTATTGGATGGAGCGTGTCGTCAAGGAGCTCGAGCACGTCCGCAAAGATCCCGCTGCCGATCCCGTCCACGACCTCCGCGTAGCTATTCGCCGCTGCCGCTCGGTAGCCGCCGTGATCCAGGAGGTGGACCCGGACCCCGCTTGGCGCCAAATGCGCCTGGTCCCCAGAAAGCTTTTTCGCAGGCTCGGCGCTCTACGCGACTCTCAGGTAATGGACGAATGGGTCAAGCAACTTGCCGCCAGCGACGATCCGCTACGCGCAAAGTTGCAAGCTGCGTTCGCCGCCAACGAACCGGACCTGCGCCAGCGTGCACTGCGTGCGGTAGAAAAGTTTGACGGAAAATCGTGGTCGCGCCTGGAACGCAAGCTTCGAAAGCGCGCCCGCCTGGTTCCCTGCTCGAGTCTCGCCGCCCAATGCTTGGCGGTCGAGCGCTTTGAGGAGGCCAAAGAACTGCACACCCGTGCGCAGCGCACCGACAAGCCCAAACCGTGGCACGAACTCCGTATCGGCCTCAAACGCCTGCGCTACACGGTGGAAAGTCTACTCCCGGAACAATACGCACTATGGAGTGACAACCTGAAGCGTCTCCAGGATCTCCTGGGCGAAGTCCACGACCTGGATGTGCTTGCCGCGACGGTCAAAGAGATCGCATCCCATGACACCACCGACGTACAGAACACCTGGGAAGAAACGCTTCGTCGCGAGCGCAGCCAGCGCATCGAAACCTACCGCCAGCTAACGTTGGGAAAGACCAGCCTTTGGAACGACTGGCGCCACGGCCTGCCACAAGGCAAACGCCTCGCGCTCGCTTCCATGGCGCGCCTTCGCGCCACCGCACGCGCCACGGATACGCGCCCGCGCCGCACCGTCCAGATTTCGCGCATTTCCATTGCGATCTTCGATGCCCTTCGGCGCGCGCACGCCGCGCCGGCGTTCAATGAGCACGCCATGCGCCGCGTACTGCGCGCCGCGGCCCGCTTGCACGGCGTTGGCGCAGATGATGGCGGAAAATCTCCGCAGAAAGCCGCGCTCCGATTCTTGCGGGAACTGCCTCTACCACCCAGCTGGACCTTTGAAGAGTGGGAGCTTCTTGGACGGGCTGTCCGCTACCATCGCGGCCCTGAGCCCACTACCGACAGCGGACACTTCTCGAGGATTTCTGAAGACCAACAAAAGAACGTGCAGGCGTTAGCGGGGGTCTTACGTCTCGCGCGCGCCCTGAGAAAGTGTGACGTGGACACGTCTGAAGGAATGCGCGCCGAAAAATCAGCCGACGCCGTCATCCTCCACGTCCCGGGCCTGGTCGACTCCGTCGAAACGGCCGCCCGCCTTGCCGCCGCGAAACACCTCCTAGATATCTACATCGCCAAACCGATCATCCTCAAGCCCGCTCCTAAACAAGATAATGTAGTGGCGCTATTCCGCGAGTTCCAGGAGCACCGTCAGGTCACCGCTTCCGCAGCCGCCTCCGACTGATTCGCGTCGCGTCGGTTTCTCTCAATCGTCCGTTCGAGTATCGGTTCGAGCGCTTCGCCCCTGTGGCCTCGATCATGTTTCATCTAAACCCCGCGGTCTCGGAGACCGCGGCTACAGGGGCTAGCCTCAAAGGATAGCTCCCAGCATTCGCGCGCGGAGAGTTGCGGCACCGCCGATCCTGCCTGAGCATTGCAACGCGCGGGCGTTCCGTGTACGCTACCGCGCAACGGAAGGTCAGAACACGAATTCCGGATTCATTCCTTTAGGCCCTAACCAACAAATCAGTGCCCCACCGCCTCCGGCGGAGAAAAAAGAGGAGAAAGAAGAATGCGTATTCGATCGATTGGTGTGTGTTTGTTGTTGTGTGTGCTCGCGCTGGTGCCGCTCAGTGCTAACCGCGTAGCCGCGCAATCGCAAAACGCGGAGAAGCCTGCGCTGTACACGTATGTTTCGGAGTGGACCGTGCCACGCGCCATGTGGGCGGATTATCTGAAGGGCGATGCCGCCGACATCGACATCATGAAGAAGTCTGTTGCTGACGGGTCCATCGTCTCGTTCGGAAACTATGTGGTCGTCAACCACCAGGAAGGCCAGCCGACGCACGGCACGTGGTTTTCCGCAACTTCAATGTCCGGCATTCTGAAAGTACTGGAAAATGTTCGGACCGCACCCGGCGCTACCGCGCCACCTTTGGCCGCAGCGAAGCATTGGGACTACATTATGGAGAGCCACGACTACGACTCTCATTCCGGTACGTTCACGAACGGCTACTTGCGCGTGGGAACGTGGCGCACCAAAGCCGATTCGAGCGATCCCGGCGGCAAGGTCCTGAAGGCGACATTCGTTTCCCTTCTTGAAAAACTGATGGCAGACGGCGCCCTCCACGCCTATCAGGTGGACGAGGAAGTCGTACACTCCACCGATGTGGGAACGATATTTGTTGTGGTCGTCACGAACGGCCCCGAAGGCGTCGACAAATTCAACGCGGCCCTCGAGGAAGCGCAGAAAAGCAACCCGGCCGGCTGGGCTGGTTTGCGTGCAACGCTGGACCCCGCGGGTCACCGCGATATGCTGGCGCGCGTCGGCACCATGACACACAAGTAGTTTCGCTGATCGGTTTGGCGAGCCGTATCCTCCGCAACTTTGGCGGGGATGCGACTCGCCGCCCGCCTTATCGAGATGCTTCCAGCTAGGTCTCGCTGAAATCGATGATTGCCGGGGCGGCGCGGAATCCACGCGTTTTGATCGCGACATACAGCACCCCGATGGCGAACCAGATTCCGCCGGCGGTCTTGGCCAGCGGATTCAGATTCCACCAGATGACCGCGCAGAAGACGAAGCCCACGAGCGGAAGAATGATGTCGACTACAATGCGGCGCTTGCCGCCCGCTATCTTGAGCACGCCGAATTGCCAGAAAGCTGCCAGATTCACACCCATGAACGAGAGAAAGGCTCCGAAATTCAGCAGTTCGCCGGCTTGCTGGTAAGCACTGCCGAATTGGTTCAGGAGCTCTGCTCCGGCAAAGCTCAGCAGTCCAATCAAGATGATGTTGTACGTTGGCGTGCTCGTTCCCGGCGCCAGGTGACCGAAGAATTTGCGCGGCAACACATTGTCGCGGCCCATGCCGAACAACAGTTTTGCCGCTCCCAGGCCGCCGGCCAGGCCGCTTCCGAATGCGGCGAGAATCAAAACGAGTCCCATGGCGTTGAAGAGCCACGGACCACCGACGCGGCCGCAGACATCCATGAATGCCGTCTCCAGCGATGTGAAGGAGTGCCAGTCGGGCCAAACGCGCTGGCCCAGGTAAACTTCCAGGCCACCAAAGATTCCCGTGAACACGCAGACCAGAACGGTAGCGAGCAGAATGTTGCGCTTCGGATTTTCCGCGTCCTCGGTCAATGTGGTGATGCCGTCAAAACCTATATAGGTGAGCGCGGCAAACGACGTCGCCCCCAAAATGCGATGCGCGTTAAACGTTGCCGGATCGTAGAACGGCTGCGTGGAAAACAGGCCGCCCCATCCCTGGGTCGCGAACAGAAAACGCACCGCCAGCACGATGAAAAATCCGATGACGACGAACATGATGAAGAGCAACACTTTATTCTGGCGCGCCGAAGAACGAATGCCGCGCAGGTTCAGGAAGGTGATGATACCAGCGACAATCGCGGCCCAGACGATGAAGGGAATCTTGGGAGTGTAGACGTTGTGCATCGCCGCGGAGATCCACACGGTATTGATCAGTGGCAGCAGCAGATAGTCGAGAAACATCGCCCATCCCGCCAGAAATCCCAGGTGCGGGTTGAGTCCCTTTCCAACGTAGGTGTAAGCCGACCCTGCAGACGGGAATAAAGCGGCCATTCGTCCGTAGCTGACGGCGGTGATCATCATGGCGAACATGGCGAACAGGATGATGGCGGTGAAGTAGCCGTCGGAGAGTTTTTGGGCTACGCCGAAGAGCGGGACCGGCGCGATCGGCTGAATCAGCACGATGCCGAAGAAAATCAGATCCCACAGAGTGAGCAGGCGCTTTGCCCGGCCTGCGGTCGGTATGGCCACTGCGGAGGATTCAGCCATCTTTATTTTCCCGCGCCACGCGCGATCTTGATTGTTGAGGTGACCAGATGGCGCCTCCTTCGATTTGGTGCAGAGCCGCGCACAGTTTATAGCAGCTTTTGGAGTTCAAAGGATGGCTGCAGTTGTGATTCTTGAGCCGCCTGCCACAACAGTCGATTACAATGAAAAAACACTACGAAAAGGGGAGAACGCAACCTTGACAAAGCGCAAAATTAGTACAGTAGATGAATACATAGCAAGATGTCCGAAAGAGGCGCAAGGCGATTTGGCGAAGATCAGAGCGGCCATTCGGGCGGCAGCGCCTGGTGCCACTGAACGCACCGATTATTTCCAATGGCCCGGATATTCCTATCCAGGATTTGATTATGACGGGATGTTTGCTTGGTTCAGCTTCAAGAAACCACACATACGCCTACATGTACGCCCTCCAGTAATACAAGAACATAGGAAGGAACTTGCAGGTTTTGCTACGACGAAAGCCGTTGTTAGCTTCCCAATGAGTAAACCAGTGCCAATAACATTGGTGAAGAAACTGGTGAAAGCAAGTATAAAGGCAATGAAGGACAAGTCTGAATAGACTGCGCCAACCAACTCATGAGCACTGGTAGATAAAACGGGGGCAGGCCACATCAGTCAAGGGTGTCGCTTGCCGTTCGCCTAAGAGGAACCAGCAGGGCACGCTCACGAACAGTGATATTTGAGTGACCCACAGATTAACCCGTCGCTCGAAAATCCATATTCGCTTCGGCACCACTCGAATGCAGCAGAGTTTGCCACATACGCGCACGTCATCATCGCCACCCGAGCATAGTTTGGACGTTTCCTGGCACCCACGAACACTGTCTCCTGGCAGGAGCCTAGCGCCGAAATATCTCGCCTCTTGCAGTCTACAACGATGTTGGGGTTGGTTCCTGCTTGGGACCGGATTCGGGGGTATCTAATTGAGCGGAAAATATCGGTGTGCACGGCGCCAATCGCGCACAGGACAGCTCGTGCGATCAGCTATTGATGAGAACGGAGACCTCGAACATGAAGCCTAATGAACCCAGCCGCACAGCCCTGATGATCGCCCGACAACGAGCTGCTCATCAGGTGCTCGATCATGGCTCAATCCTCTATGACCCATTTGCCATGAAGATTCTGCGTGAAGACGAAAAGGAAGTGCTTCAATTTGCGAACGGACACCCCTTGGCCAGCATCGGACGTCTGTTCACCACCGCGCGAAGCCGGATTGCGGAAGATGCTTTGTCGAGAGCCGTGGAAAGAGGGATTCGACAGATCGTCATCCTTGGCGCCGGACTCGACACTTTCGCTCTCCGGAATCCCCATGGCGCACGACAGATCCCTATCTATGAGGTGGACCACCCCGCGACGCAGGCATGGAAACGCCAGCGCTTGGGTGAAGCTCAAATCGCCCTTCCGCCATGGCTTATTCTCGTGCCAGTCGATTTCGAGCGGGACGATGTGGGACAGAAGCTCGTCGCCGCAGGCTTTCAGCAGAACTCGCCCGCGTTTTTCACTTGGCTCGGGGTTGTGCCATATCTGACACAGGACGCTATCGGCCGCACTCTGGATTACATTTCGTCAATCCAGAACTCGGAGGTGGTATTCGACTACATGGAACCTCCCGAGGCATCCTCCGAACAGCTAAGGCAATTAGAAAAGGAGCGGACCGAACAGCTTAAGAAAATTGATGAACGTTCGGGCAGCCGTTTCGAGCCGGCTGGCATTGCAGCGATTCTTCGCTCGCACGGATTTTGTGCCATCGAAGACATCGATTTCCAGGAGATCGCGTCCAGGTTCGGCCGCGCCGTTCAAGGACTCGCGCCCGGACACCTTGGCGTTCATGTTGTCCACGCCAAGCACTAATTGAAGTCGGTGCGGCCGGTCATCGAAGCCCGGCGGAAGCTCTCCAAGGACTCCTCGCCGGGTGCCCTGATGTTTCCTACGTTCGGAGGGGGAGAACGGAAAGGGCAGGCGGTTCCGCGTTGGGAAAGAACTACATGTCCGGCTGCTCGGCGAAGGCACAGACTGTTCAGGGCCAACGAAAGCCATCAACATCGGGGACGGCCTTTTCCAGTTGGATGCACCTGATCTTTATGTTGCAATGAAGCGCGGTTCAAAGTTATTGATTTTATGTTCCAAGACATGCTGCTCAATCCGAGGCGAAAATGAGAAATGTAATCTTCGCAATCAACATTTCCTTAGATGGCTGCTGCGACCACACTAAAATGATTGGCGATGAAGAAATACATGAATATTTTACGCACCTCATGCGAGATGTTGAGCTGCTCGTCTTTGGGCGTAAAACCTATCAATTGATGGTTCCTTATTGGCCTGATGTCGCAAAAAGCCATTCTGAGACAAAAGCATCGAACGAGTTTGCTGACACATTTGACTCCATCAACAAACTTGTCTTCTCACAATCATTAGACAGCGCTGAAGACAACAATACGAGAATTGTTCGTACGAACCTTCGAGACGAAATACTTAAATTGAAACAAGAACAAGGCAAAAATATTTTAACCGGTGGTGTAAGTATCCCCTCACAACTTATAGAGCTTGGTCTAGTTGATGAATTTCATCTTGTCGTTCAGCCAATAATTGCAGGTGAAGGGAGACGGTTGTTGGAAGGTGTTAGCCTACAGAAGAGATTGCAATTAAAACTGGTTGAGTCCAAGATTTTTAAATCTGGATGTGTTGCACTTCGTTACTTGAAACAGTGAGAAGAAGAGCTGGGCCGGGCACTAGCTCTGGCGGACGAACAGGTGGCGAGGCTCGGCCTGTAACTCCCCCCGCCCGCCTACGTAGTATTTTTAGCGGTCGGAGGTCCACATGCCTTGGTTATACGAAGCTTTCTTTCCCGTGGTCTGGATCGCCTTCCTTCTCTACTGGCAAATCAAAGCCACCGATACCAAAACCACTCAGCGTCTCGAGCCCGCAGCCTCGCGCATCCTCCGCGTCCTCATCTTCCTGATCGCGATCGTCCTCCTCTCGACAACTCGCATCCCGCTGCGCTGGCTTTACCTTCCGCTCTGGCCGTCTGGTTTTTGGCCCTTCTGGCTGGGAGCCGCCATCACCGTCGCCGGCATTCTTTTCGCCGTCTGGGCGCGTGAGCACCTCGGCCGCAACTGGAGCCGCTCCGTCACCATTAAGCAGGGCCACGAGCTGATCAAGACGGGTCCCTATGCCGTGGTGCGTCACCCCATCTACACCGGCATTCTGACCGGGTTTCTTGGCATGGCGATTGCCATCTCTCAAGTGCGCGGGTTCATCGTTTTCGTTCTCATCTTCCTCGCGTTCTGGATCAAGCTCCGCATGGAGGAGAAGTGGATGCACTCTCAGTTTGGGGAGACGTATGCTACTTATGCCCGACAGACCGCCGCCCTGGTGCCTTATCTCCTCTGATCGCCTGCACCCCGAAACGCACTGCCCGGGGCGAAGATGTCTCAAAAGGTGCGGTGTGAACAGCTTCCGCGTCTTCACGAGATCAGCGGTTGCCGAAAACTGACCCAGCACCTCGGTGTTCCTATATCAGATTCGTTTTACCAGGCCCTCGTCGGTGGCGCTGGTGTTGCGGACCAGCAGGAGGACCAGGATCATACCGACGACCGGAATCAGGCCTGCGACGATTACGATGGGATCGAAGGTGTGGGTGGCGGTGCCCTGGCGGGCGTCGGAGAAGTGGCCGATCAACTCGAAGGCGAGGATGGTGCCGATGCCTGCGGCGGTTCCGCTCAGGCCGCTTACCGTGGCGACGGATTTGCTGTGAAAAAGGTCGGTGGGCAAAACGTTTGCGATCGTTGAAAACGCCGCATAGGCGAACGTGGCTAGCGCGAACAGCAGCGTGATGAGATACAGCTTCACGGTAAAGATGGTGGGGATCAGAAGCATTACGCCGAAGCCGCCGAAAACGACCATCGATTTGCGTGCCGCGCCTACCGACCATCCGCGACGAATCAGGTAGCCGGAAACGGCGCCGCCGAAGAAATTGCCGAGATCGGCGGCGAGGAATGGAATCCAAACGGCGATCAGGCCGCTCTTGAGCGAAATACCTTTGGCGACCAGATAAATGGGAAACCAGTCGGTGACGAAGAACCATACGGGATCGGTCAGACCCTTGGAGACAATCACGCCCCAGGTCTGCGGCAGTTTTAGAAGATCGCGCCATCGCGGCATGGGTTGCGGCGTTGCTTCGGTTTCCTGCTTGTCGGTCAGGATCATTTGGCGCTCTGCCTCGGTCACGCGCGGGTGCTCTTGTGGCGGGTAATACAGGCGGCGCCACGCGATCAGCCACAAAAATCCAAGCAGGCCAGGAATGACAAACGCGACGCGCCATCCCCAGCGCAGGTAGATCGGCAAGACCAGGAAGGGCGCGATGGCGCCGCCGACCGAGGAGCCACTGTCGTAAAAAGCGGCGGCGATTCCACGCTCGCGCTTGGGGAACCACTCGGAGACCGCTTTGCTGGCGCCGGGCCAGTTCGCGGATTCGCCCGCGCCGAGCAGAAAGCGGAATACACCAAAACTCGCCATGCCGTTTGCCAGCGAAGTCAACAGCGAGACGATCGAGTACCACGTGACGCTGATGGTGAGTCCGCGCCTGGTGCCGACGCGGTCGATCTGGCGGCCCCAGACGGTTTGTCCGATGGAATAGGCGATGCGAAAGGCGATCGCGATATTTGCGTAGTCGGTGTTGGTCCAGTGGTATTCGAGCTTGAGATAGGGAGCGAGGATGGAGAGCGTTTGGCGGTCGATGTAGTTGATCACCGTCGAGGCGAACAGCAGGCCGCCGATCCACCAGCGCAATGAGAGAATCGGGCTCGGGCGTGGGGCGGCATCCGGTTGTGCCGGTAGCGTCACGTTTTTGCTCCGGAGTGTGGGCTGTGCCGGGGTTGGCGCCGGGCGGAGCAAGCCCCGCCCCTACAGGGCATCGCGGTGGGCGGCGTGAGTTTGATCATTTGCGTCGCTATCCGGCAGCGGCAAACTCGGCGAGCTTTGCTGGGCTCAGTTGGCTGGCGGATTCGCGGTCGAGGTAGAGTGTGGCGGCGGGATGCGTGCGTAAGATCGATGCCGGCGCCTTCGGAGTGATTTCGCCTTCGACGCACAGTTTCACTGCGTGGGCTTTCCGTGCGTCGGGGACGACGGCAATGATTTCGCGTGCTTGCAGAATCTGGCGCACCGACATGGAGATGGCTTGTCGTGGAACGTCCGAGATATTTGCGAACCAGCCTTCGCCGACTTGCTGGCGGCGGCACGCTTCATCGAGCTCGACGAGGAGATAAGGCTCCTGGGTGTCGAAATCGGCGGGAGGGTCGTTGAAGGCAAGGTGCGCATTCTCACCGATGCCGGCGAACGCAACGTCGACTGGCGCCGACTTCAGCTCGTTTCCAACCTGACGGATCGCTTCGCCAGGATGGCCCTCGCCATCGAGCAAGTGATAGTGCGCGATGCCCGCCTTATGAATGAATTTTTCCAGGAGATATTTACGAAAGCTCGCCGGATGGGTTATTGGCAGGCCCACGTATTCATCGAGGTGGAACATCTCAACGCGCTGCCAGTCGATGTCTGGCGACGTGGCGAGGGCATCCAAAAAATCCAGCTGGGACGTTCCGGTCGCTACCACGATGCGTGCTTGACCTCGATCGTGGATGACGTGGCGCAAGGTGGTGGAAGCCTGTTCGGCTGCCGCTATGCTGAGCGATTTCTTGCCTTGAAATATTTTTACTACCACTGGCCCTCCTTCGGCGGGGCTTAGCTGATGCGCACAGCCAGGAATGGCTGTGCCACAAAAGTTTGTTACTCAGGCATAAACTCCGGCGCCCACATCGTCGTTGCGGTTGTGTTTCCGTTTTATCTAAACCCCGCGGTCTCGGAGACCGCGGCTACAGATCTATTTGGCGGCCTTGCGCAGCATCTTCGGTGTAGCCATCCATACGAGTTGTCCGCTCGGGGGAGAAACGCGCTTCAGTTCCAGCAGCGCGACTCCGGCCTTTTTCAATGAGGTCAGATGGCGTTTTGAGCCCAGCCCTGTGGCGATCAAGTCGTCGAGTTGCGGGGCGTGACCGAAGCAGAAAATTGTCGACGAATGCTTATCCTTCGCTAGCTCTCGAAAGAACAGCGACGCTTCACTTCCGGGCAGCAGCAGATCGGTGCGCCGGATTTTCTGTTTTGGGTACTCCAGTGCGGCCGCGAAGATTTCGGCCGTTTGCATGGCGCGCACGTACGGGCTGCTCATGAGCAAATCCGCGGTAGCCCCTAGCGCGACGACGCCTTTGGCGACTTGCTTGGTTCGCTCAATGCCTTCTTCGGTTAGAAAACGGTCCGGGTCGGGAGGCGACTTGGGGTCTTCCCGGTCGATGGCGATACCGTGTCGCACGATGTAGAGCTGCATTTGAGTGGTGACTCCTTATGAAGTGCTGGTTCCTCTTGGGACTGTGTTTCTGGCCTTCACCGTCGGCTTCGTGTTCGCGCCCGGGCAAGCTGGGGCGCAGCAATGCTGCGCCCCTACAATGTTGCCACGACTAGCATCGTTTTCACGGATCGTCACGTTCCCGATTGCCTGAAAAATAGACGCACATGAAATTCCTTCTCGAAGAGTTCCGCGCTGCGAATGGCGTCACGCAAATCTTCGGCGGCGTCGCCTTGCGCGGTGATCTGCAGGCCAACAGCGCCGCGTTGGAATGAGGCGCCCAAATTCGTCACGCGTTGCCGGTGCGAATGATCGAGAGCTTCGGCGACCCGGAGAATCGCAGCGAGGCGGCGGGCAATTCGCTGATCGTTATTGTTGAGCGAGGAGTAGGCGAGGTGATGCCCCGCGGGAACGGATTTGCGATTGTGATAGCGCACCAGGGCCGCCACAATCGCGCGATCACGGCCTTCCAGACCGGGGATGTCGCCGTTGAGGGCAAGGTACTCGCCATGTTTGTGGTGCCCGCGGTGGCTGACCATGTGCCCGATATCGTGCAGCAGCGCGGCAGCCTCTAACTGCACGCGCGATTGCGCGGCCAAGTGGTGCACAGGTTGCAGCTGATCGAAGAGCTGAATGCTGAGTTCGCGCACATGCTCGGCGTGAGGCTGATCGTATTCGAGGCGGCGCGCGAAGCTCCGCGTTCCCACCAGGAGCTGGCGGGCGGCCGCGTTATAGCGATGTGGCTCTTTGCGGGAAAAGGCTTCGCGTGCGATTTCTTGCAGCAGGCCCTCGCGAATGCCGATGCTGGGGACCGAGAGGGTGCGCAGATTCAGATAGCGGCCCAGGGTGATGAAGGTGATGGCGGCGATACCCATTACGTCAGCGCGGTCGCGGCGAACAGCATAGGTCTTCATGCGTTCGCGGACGTCGCGATCCAGGATGCCGGAGAGGCGCTCGCGGAGGAGGGAGAGTTGCAGCGTGGGAACACCGTGCTCGCGCGGACCAGGCGCTATGGAAGCCAGAGTCTCGGCGCTGCCGCCCAGCGCAACGGCAACACTATCGGCGAGGTTGGGACGCGCAGGCAATTTCGATTCGAGGAGGGCGCGCACGTAGCGCCGCACTTGTTCCGCTTGCGCGGGGCGGATCACGCCGGGAATATTCAGGGTGGTCATCAAGCGCACCGTGCCGACAGGTATTTGCGCGCACTGTTCCACGGTGTGGTCGTGGAGAATGTTGATCTCCAGGCTTCCGCCGCCGAGGTCGATGATGCAGCGGGGCGGCGACTCCGGGCCGAGCGCGGCAACCGCGGCTTCGCGGCCGAGGCGCGATTCTTCGACGCTACTAATAACCTCCAGGGCGATGCCGCATTTTCTTTTAATTTCGCGCAGGAACTTCTTGCGGTTGCGGGCCTCTCGGGACGCGCTGGTGGCCACGGCGCGGTAGCGAGTCACGCCGTATTCCTCCATCACTTCCTTGAAATGGCGAAAGGCTTTTACGCCTTTTTTGAAGATGTCTTCGGTGAAGCGGTGGCGCAGGAAAACACTCTCGCCGAGACGCAGCGAATAGCGTTCGCTGTAGAGAGGCTCAATATCGAGTGCGGAGTAGGCTCTGGCGACAGAGAGGCGGACTGCGTTGGAGCCAGCGTCGATCGCGGCGATGTGAACCGGCTCGGACATGCCTTGCTTTTACCGCCAGAGGTGCGCGAGCGCGGCGGACGGCGTGTACTTCGTCGCGCGAATTCCCAGGCGTTCGCCGATGCGCTGGCGGAGTTGCTTGTTTACGGCGGAGACGCTGGCTTCGCCGTCCAGTTCGATGAAGTTGTGGCGCTTGGCCATCACTTCAAATTCGCGCTTGATCATGGTCTGGTAGCGGATGAACGACCAGTACAGGTCGTGCGACAGTGACATGTCGCGGCCAGCTTCCCAGTAGCTGATGGCTTGGGCTTTTTTAAATTCGCGCGCGAACGCAGTTTCCGGACGTACGTTCAGCCAGAACGTCAGGTGCGGGCGCAGCGCCATGGCGTATAGGCCGCCGATGTAGTCGCGGTTGATTCCGCGCACTACGCCCCGGGCGATCAATGTGAAGATGAAGCGGTCCGCCAGCACCACTGTGCCCGCGCGCAAGGCTGGCAATATGCGATGCTCGACCTGATCGAAGAAATCCGTTGCATACATCAGGGAGAGGGTCAGGCGCGTAACCGCGTTTTTCGCCAGCAATTGGTCGATGTCGCGTCCCACAAGATTGGAGCGACGCAGGCCGCTGGTTTGCACCGCGAACCCTTCCGACTCCAGCCACTCCTGCAGCAGCGTGATCTGCGTGGAACGACCTGAGCCGTCCATGCCCTCGATCACGATCAAGCTGCCGGTGATCTCACTGGGGTCGAACCCCACCAGCGGCTCGCCGAAAAAGTGCAGCGCCGAGTCGTCTTCAGGAGCACCGGCGGCCTTTGCCGAAGGCGTGGCTTCCGCAGTCACCGTGCCAACGGCTGGAGTCGCCGGCGGTTCCGCGGTCGTGGCGACCTTGTCTTTATCTTTTTCCTGCTCAGGCATCCTTGCTCCACTCGGGCGCGTGCGGCGCGAAGCGCTTCAGGTCGATCTTCGATGCCACGATGTCGCGCATTTGCTTCTGGAGTTTGTTTACGGGCAGCGTTCCGTCGAGGACGACGAAATTATCGGAGTCCACCATCTTGTCGTACTCCTCGAGAATGCGCGCTTGAAACAACCGAAAACTTTCGGAGCGATCGTACGACAGCCCCAGGTCCATCCCGGCTTCGTAATACTTCAGTTTCGGGCGGCCGCTCAGAATACGGCTCACCGCGACGTCGAGCGGCGCGCGAAAATAAAAAGTGATGTCCGGGACGGGCGCAAAGCGGTAAAGGTTGCGGAGCCAGCGCGGCGGACAGCCACGGGCGGCATCGCGCGCGAATGCAGTGTAGACGTAGCGGTCGGCCAGCACCAGGTAGTCGCCTTGCAGCAACGGCATGATCTGGCGTTCGCAGCGGTCCGCAAAGTCGGCGGCGTGCAGCAGCGAAAATGTGGTGGGCGTCAACAATCGGCGCTGCTTTCCGCGGCGCGTTGCGGACTTTACCAGCGGCGAGGAGTTCCACTCCGTGAAGTGCAGGCGGTAGCCGCCGATTTCGAGCCATCGCTTCAATAGATAGAGCTGCGTGCTTTTGCCGGAGCCGTCCGTTCCTTCCACGACAATCAATGCTCCGGGGTAGGCCCGGCTGGGCACCGGACGTCCAGGTTGAGGCAGAGTAGATTTAGCAGCCTCGGGACGAAGCTGTTTTTGTGGTGATTCCGGATTTTCTATCGATCCTGTAGGCACAAGAGGTTGCGTCGGAGACATTATCGTTGTTTTGTTACAACACCATTACAACACACGCAGGCGATCAGCACAAAGAAAGCGGGTCAGAAAATAGTGACTTTGAAGTGGAGAAACTTTTTCGGGTTCTGACGGAAATCGCCGATGAGGAGCCGCAGGTCGCCGGTCAACCCGGTCAGGTTGTCGTACAGCTGCGGGTCGGAGAAAAGTTTACCCGCCGTGGTGGTGTTGTCGTTCAGCTTGGCAGTAGCGTTCGCAAGATTCGTGCTGGTGTCACGCATTTTATTGTAAAGAGCATCGTCGGTGGTGAGTTTGCCGAGGGTCCCCTTCCCTGCCCGCACGTCGCCAATTACGCCGTTGGCGTTGCCGATGGCTTCCTTCGCTTGATCGTAGAGGGCCGTATCATAGAGTAGCTTGCCGAGCGTGCCTTTCTGCGCGCGGACATCGCCCATGATCGAATTGGCGTTATCGACCGCGGCGCCCACTTTGTTGTACATCTCGTCGGTGGCGACGAGTTTCCCGAGCGAGCCCTGGCCGTCGCGAATACCGCTGACCATCTTGTTGCTGTTGGCCAGCAACGCGTTCAAATTGTTGTAGGCTTGTTCGTCGGAGAGCAACTTGCCGAGGTTGCCTTTCCCCTGCTTGACGCCCGCGACCAAATCCTGAACGCTCAGCGTGAGGGCCTGAAAATTCCCGAGCAGGTCCGAGCTGCGCTCGACGACTTCCTTGATCGCCTTCTCTTCCGTGCCGGGAACTTCCTGGTCTTCTTTCAAAGCCACGCCGGTAAAGCCGCGCGTGATGTTCACATAGCGATTTCCCAGCAGACCTTCGGTAACCAGGCTAGCGGTGGAATCGGTCAGAATGTCGGGCTGAAATCTGCGGTCCAAGCGCATAATGACTTCTATATTCTTGTTTTTGTCGGGGACTTGGGTTTGCGTTCGCGGCACCAATCGCAGCGTCTCCACGTTGCCTACATCCACGCCGTCGATGCGCACTGGTGCGCCGGTCGCCAGGCCCGAGACTTCCGGCAAGAATGTCTTTAGCCGGTACTTCGGTCCCCAGAAGCCCGCGCCCGTGACATAGAAAGTTCCCACCGCGATCACGAACAAACCAACCAGTACGAAGAGCCCGACGCGCAGCTCCGTCCAGGTCAATTGTTTCCGCAACGCCATGAATGCTTCCCTCCAGCAGTGCCGCCCGCCGAACCCAGAGAACCGGCCTCGTGAAACAGACTACAGCAAATTTAGACCAGAAAGCGTTTCAGATATGCGTCGTGTGTGTCGGCAATTTCTTCCGGTGAACCCTCGAAATAGATGCGGCCATCGCGATAAACGAGAAATCGCGTCACCGGCTCGGGTCCGCCCAAAACCAGTTGCGCGGCCGCGGGTGCTTCCCGCACCACGCGCTTGGTCTTCGGGTCGAAGCGGAAATTCGCCAGCGCGAAACCGTCTTGCAATCGATGCGTGGCGAGCAGTGCGGTTACCCCGTAGATGTCGCGCAATCGCAAGATCAAAGTGATGATGGTCTGCGCGGTCACCGGGTCAAGTCCCGCCGTGGGTGAATCGTACAGCACGATTTGCGGACGATTAACCAGGGCCCGGGCGATGGAAACGCGCCGCCGCATCCCGCCCGAGAGTTCGGAAGGAAGTTTATCCAGGACGTGTTCCAGCTCGACGAAGGCGAGAATTTCGCGCACGCGCCGGTCGACTTCCTCTTCATCGACGTGGTCTTCGCGCAGGCGATAGGCGACGTTGTCGGCCACGTTCAGGGAATCGAACAGCGCGCCCTCCTGGAACACGAACCCAATCTGCCTGCGGAACGCCAGCAACTCTTGCTCCGACATCATCGAGACTTCATTGTCCAAAACACGCACGCTGCCCATCGACGGGTGGAGTAGACCCGCGGCCAATTTGAGGGTAAGGGTTTTTCCTGTTCCAGTTTCGCCCAAAAACACAAGCGTTTCACGGGGGAGCACGCGAAAGGAGACGCCGCGCAACACGTCGCCTTCGTCGAAGCCGATGCGCACGCCGTCAAAGACAATTACGGGATCAGGATCTGCCGGGGATTTGCGGCTCCGGAAAATGGCCGGCGAACTCATCGGAGCGAACCTGTGCGTGGATGACGAGCAAGCTGCGCTGGCGGCAGTAGAAATTCTCTCCAAGAAAGATCCGGCGTGGCAGCGATCTTCGCTCGAGTTGAATCTCGCATATAAATGGGAGGCGCGCAGCCCTTTCGAGTCTCAGGCCGAGCAGGAATGGTTGTGCCACCGGATTCTTTCCCCGGCGGCGTGGTACACGAGAAGCAGCGCAAACGCGTCTGATCCCCCCTCATGCGCGTCAAAAAAGTTTGCCTCCCATGTAGAGTGCGATCTTGGTCAGAAAAACGTCGGCCGCGATGATCATGACGTTGGAAACGACGACAGCTTGAGTGGTCGCACGGCCGACACCTTGTGTACCGCCGCGCACGTTCAACCCTTGATAGCATCCCACGGTGGCGAGGATGAAGCCGTAGACCAACGGCTTCATCATGCCCTGCATGATGTCGGGAAAATCGAGGGCATCAATCGCGCGTGTCCAAAATTCTACGGCGCCCAGCCGCAAGGAGAACACCGAGGCCACGCAACCACCCAGCAAGCCGACGAAGTCATTCAGCGCGGTCAGCAATGGCAGCATCAGGATGCCCGCTACCACCCGCGGCGTAACCAATTTGCGACTCGGATCGGTGCCCATCGCGCGCATGGCGTCCACTTGCTCGGTGACCAGCATCGAGCCGAGTTCGGAGGCGATACCCGAGGCGCTGCGGCCGGCGACCAGGATGCCGGTCAATGTCGGCCCCAATTCGCGAACCAGCGCGAGAGAAACGATGTCGCCCGTCAGCGCGGTTTGGCCGAAGCGCACAAACTGCGAGCCGGTCTGCAGCACCATCACCGCGCCGATGAAAAACCCGGACATCAGCACGATCGGCAGCGAGCCGACACCGATGTCGTCCATCTGGTCGAGCACATCCTGGAAATAGCGCGGCGGGGTGAGCAGATTGGTGAGCGACCGCGCCGCCAGAAAGGAATAGTCCTGAATGTGGGAAAGGAAGGCCTTGAGGGCATCGGTCAGCACCAGGACCATGGAAAGCTGTTCCACGGGCTTGGCTTCCTGTCTTGCGACCTGAAGAGGAGTGTCTGCCACGAGTCCCTGTCAACAATACCGTTCAGCGACGGCGTTCAGCGACAACTTCTTGCGAAACAAACACTTCCACGAAAGCGTAACCGTGAGCCGGGAGCACGTCAAGCTTTGTAA
>Ga0210383_10001896_pt1 | contig 19012 bp, 16 predicted proteins | sample IncBWC14OmetaG_FD_160072 | JGI IMG/M metagenome (GOLD analysis project Ga0210383, IMG submission 160072) | Forest soil microbial communities from Barre Woods Harvard Forest LTER site, Petersham, Massachusetts, United States - Inc-BW-C-14-O ...
CGTGCTGGCGCTCGGCGATCTCTCCTATGCCGACCTCAAGAATCAGTCGGCGGTCGATCGGCACTTCGATGACGTCATGGTCTGGTCGCAACGGGCCGCCTACATGCCGGCCTGGGGTAATCATGAATGGAGCGATCCGCAGCGCGATGATCTGCGCAACTACAAGGGGCGGTTCGCGCTCCCGCACGCCGCCGCCTCACCTGGCGCGCCGGCCCTCGGCTGCTGCGGCGAGGACTGGTACTGGTTCGACTTCGGTTCGGTCCGCTTCATCGTCTACCCGGAGCCCTACACGCACGACACCTGGGTCGACTGGGCCAAGCGGGCCGAGCCGCTCATGGTCGAGGCGGAGGCGAACCCTCTCATCAAGTTCGTGATCACCGCCGGCCACCGTCCCGCCTACTCGTCCGGGCATCACGGCAGCGATCCGCAGCTGCGGGCGATTCTCGATGGGTTCGGCAAGCGGTTTCCCAAGTACGTGCTGAACCTGAACGGACACAGCCACGTCTATGAGCGGACGAAGCCGCAGGCGCACGTGGTGCATATCACCGCCGGCACCGGCGGCGGTGCGCTCGAGCATGCCGCGAGCCCTTGCTTGTGGGACGTCTGCAAGCCGCCCTCGTTCACCGCCTTTCGCGCGATCCACCACGGCTTCCTCAAGATCTCGGTGCGTCCGAAGGAGCTGCGGGTCGAGGCGATCTGCGGCCCGTCTTCGACGGGCAACGAAGACATCTCCTGTGGCGACGGCGAAATCTTCGACGAGGTCGTCATCCCGACCGGTGGGGCCCTCGAACCCGGCCCCGAACGGCATCAGGCAGATCAGCTGTTTCATTGATCGACGAAGGTGGCGCACGGGTCGCCTCCAGGTCGGGTCACGGTCCGTCTGGCAGGTCGTCTTGGCCGGGCGGTGTTACCCTTCGAAGGACCGGATGCCGGAGTCCGCGCCCATCCCCTTCTTCACGCTGCCGAACTTGCTCAGCCTGGCGCGCTTGCCGCTCGGCTGGCTGTTCTGGCTCGCGCTCGGACCAACGCCCGCCCACACCGCCGCGGCGCTCGGCGTGATGGGCGCGGCGGCGGCCACCGACGTGCTGGACGGGACGCTGGCGCGACGCCGCGGCACCGACCTGGCCGGCGTCGGCTCCTGGCTCGATCCGATCTGCGACAAGCTGTTCGTGGCCGCCGTGCTGGCGGCGCTGCACTTCGAGCGCGGCGTGTCGCTCGGCCTGCTGGCGCTGATCGTGGCGCGCGAGCTCCTGCAGCTCCCGATGTCGATCGTCTACCGGACCATCCCCACGTTGCGACGCTGGCTGCGCTACGACTTCCGCGCCAGCGTGCTCGGCAAGGCGGCGACCATCGCGCAATTCCTGGCGATCGGCGCGCTGGTGGCTGGCCTTCCGGCGCACCTGCCGGTCTACCTGGCGTTCGCGCTGGGGATCATCGCGCTCGGCGATTATCTGAGGCGCGCCATCGCCATCGGCCGCGCCCGGCGCACGGCGACCTCATGAGCGAAGCTCCCCGCGAAACCTCCAAGGCGCGCCGCTTCCTTCCCGCACCGGGCAGCCTCCGCTATCACCTGCTGCTCGGCGCGGTGGCGCTGTTCATCCTGGGCCCGCTCGGTGGGGTGACCGCCGCGTACATGACGTTCAGCCTCGGGTTCTCGGTCGGGGCCCAGGTCCTGGCCGGCATCCTGGGGAGCGTGGTGACCTACGGCTACGGCGCCGAGGGAAAGCACGGCGCCAACTACATCCAGACCATGGCGGCCTCGGTCGCCGATCTGGCCGGCATGTGCGTGCTCATCCAGGCGATGGTCTGGCTGGGGATGCCGCTGCCCCCCGGCTGGAAGCTGGGGCTCTACTTCGGCTGCATCGGCATGTTCGGCATCGGCGTCGGCATGCTCTACACGCCGATCCTGGTCGACCGCCTGCAGCTCGAGTTCCCCTCGGGTCACGCCGTCGCCAACATCCTGCGCGCGCTGACCGACAAGCGCCTCCTGCGCCGCTCGATCGACAAGCTGGGCGGAGGCACCGGCGCAGGCATCGCCATCGCCGCCCTGGTGTCGCGGGTCGCCTGGCTGGAGCGGATCGGCATCTCGGCCTCGACGGTCGGCGCCGGGCTGATCGTCGGCTCGCGCATCGGCGTCCCGGCGCTGGTGATGGGCGGTGTCGGCGAGCTGCTGGTGCCGCGCCTGCGCGCGGCCGGTTACCTCGGGCCGCACGATCCGTTCCGCAAGATCGGCTTTTTGGTCGGCCTGGCGATGATCATGGGCGCGGCGGTCGTCGATCTGGCCGTCATCGGGCGCGAGGCAGTACGCCGCGTGCGGGTTCGCCGGGGTGTCCCGCGCGCGCCGGTGCAGTCGGGGGGACTCAGCAGCGGGCGGCTCCTGGCCTGGGTGATCGTCTGGGGCGTGGCGCTGGTGCTGGTGGCGACGCTGCTCTTGGGGCAGCCGGTCGGCTACGTGCTGTTCGCGCTGGCGCTGGTCTTTCTCTTCGTGTTCGTCAACGGCATCTCCACCGGCATCTCGGACTGGAACCCGATCTCCAGCGCCTTCGTCGTGTCGGTGTTGATGATGTCGGCGCTCGGCCTCCGCTCGCCGATCGTGGCGATGATGGCGGCCAGCATCTTGCTCGTCTCCACCACCGTCGGCGTCGACATGCAGCAGGACCGCTCGACCGGATGGCGGCTCGGCTCCAGCCGCGCGATCCAGTTTCGCTACCAGGCCGTCGGCATCGTGGTCGGCTCGGTCCTCTGCGTGGTGATGGCGCAGCTCTTCATGACCGCCTACCCGATCCTGCGCGTCGACACCTTCACGCACCCCGAGGCGCGCGTCGGCGGCTGGCAGTCGGCGATGACGTTCAAATTCGTCGGCGCGATCCGCGGCATGGGGCACCTCAAGCCGTATCAGGTGACCGCGCTCTGGCTCGGCTTCGGCATCGGCTTCGGGACCGAGATCGCGCGGAAGTTGCTCGCGCGCTGGCAGCGCTATAGGCGTTTCATCGGTGCGAGCGGCCCCGGATCGGTCGTCGGCTGGCTGGTCGACGCCGTGCTGCTGTCGAGCCCCTACGCCTCGTCCACGGGCGGCTTCCTGGAGATCTCGACCGCCGCCTGGTTCGCCGCCGGCAGCCTGCTGACCTCGCTGCTCTCCCCGCGCCGCGCACCTCTGGTCGCCGCGGAGGAGAAGGGCGAGGCGCTGCCCGAGGACATGAGCACGCCGTCGCTGATCGGCGGCGGCCTGATCGCCGGCGAGTCGCTCTACACGCTGGGCGCCGCCATCGCCGCCCTGCTGGCGCTGGTCTGATAGGCTTCCGCGCTCGATGCATGGCGACCAGCCTCCATTGACGATCCTCCGTTCTTGCACGCATCCGCGCTGGTTCGCGGTGAGCGCGACCGATCTGCGGGCGCTGCTGTCGGATCACCTCCACTGCGAGCGGAAGGCGGCCGAGAACGCGCTGTCGCTGGTGCGGCGCTACCCGCACCGGGGCGCTTCAGTCGCGCAGCTGTCGCGGCTGGCGCACGAGGAGACCAGCCACGTCGTGCAGGTGGCGGCGCTGCTGGGACGGCGCGGATGGACACCGCGCGGCGATTTTCCCAACCAGTACGCCCGGGGCTTGATGGAAGAGGTGCGTGGGCGCGAGCCGGAGCGGCTGCTCGACGCGCTGCTGGTCGCGGCGTTCATCGAGGCGCGCTCACACGAGCGGCTGGGCCTGCTGGCGCGCGGGTTCGCCGCCGCCGGTGAACCGGAGCTGGCCGATTTCTACGCGGCGCTCGGGGACGCCGAGGAGCGCCACGCCGAGATCTTCCTGGAGCTGGCGCGGCCGCTGGTCGCCGCCGAATCGTTCGCAGAGCGCCTCGAAGTGCTGGGGCAACGCGAGGCCGAGATCCTGGGCGCGCTGCCGCACACCTGCCGGGTTCACTGACGCAGACCCCTCAGGCGCGGGGGTGAGCCGAAGGCCACTAGGCCGCCGATGACCGTGGAGACCAGCGTCAGGTCTTCCGACCAGAGGGCGAGGTCGGCGCGGCGGCCGACGGCCAGGCGGCCGCGGTCGGCGAGGCCGAGGCGCGCGGCGGGGACGGCCGTGGCCATCATCAGCGCCTCATCCGGTCGCGCGCCGCCGAGCGCGACCATCCCTCGCACCGCGAGATCCATGGTCAGCGTCGAGCCGGCCAGGGTTCCGTCGGCCAGCCGCGCGCTTTGACCGTCGGAGATGATCGGAGCACCGCCGAGCGCGTAGGTCCCGGCCGGGGCGCCGGCCGCCGCGACCGCGTCGGTGACCAGAACGATCCGCTCGGCGCCTTTCGCGCGCAGCACCAGGTTCAGCGCCGCCGGGTGGGCGTGCACCCCGTCGGCGAGCAGGCCGACGGTCAGCCGCTCGTCGATCAGCGCCGCGCCGACCGCACCGGGCGCGCGGTGGTGAAACGGCGACATGGCGTTGAAGAGGTGCGTGGCCAGCGTCGCGCCCGCATCGGTTCCGTCGAGCATCTCGTCGTAGGTGGCGTCGGTGTGACCGAGGCTGACCACCACGTCGGCCTCGACCAGGCGCCGAAGTCGCGCGAGCGCCCCAGGACGCTCCGGTGCCAGCGTCATGAGGCGCAGGGCCCGGGAGTCCAGCAGCTCGTCGAGCACGTCGTCGAGCGTGTCGTCGGCGGCCTCGAGCAGCGTGCGATCGTGCGCACCCGCGCGGGCGGGCGACAGCAGCGGCCCTTCGAGATGAAGCCCGGCTGCCTGGGCCCTCGGCGACGCGCCCGCTTCCCCGAATTCGACCGCGGCGAGCGCAGCCGCGACCGAGCGGTAGTGCGCCGGAAGCGCGCTGACCACTGTCGGCAGGAAGGTCGTCACGCCGGTCGACGGCAGCCGGGCTGCCAGCGCACGCAACGCCTCCGCGTCACCCCCGACCTCGAATCCGAAAGCTCCGTTGCACTGCAGATCGATGAGCCCCGGCGAGACGATCTCCGCCTCCAGCCGCGGCCCCGGCAGCTCGCCGACCGCGTCGGTTCGGACTTCCACGATCCGACCCCCCTCGATGACCAGGGCGCCCGGCACCAGGCGCCCCTCGTGCAGCAGCCGCCCCGTCACGGAGTACCGGTTGTGGCCGTGGGGCGATTCTGTTTTCATCTGCCGGCACTATCCTACGTCGCAACCCTCTCGGAGGCCGCATGCGCATGCTCCTGACCCCAGCGCTCACGCCCGTACTTTTGGCCGGCGCGCTCGCCCTGCCGCTCCTCGCGGCGCTCGGACGCCCCTCGTCGGCGGCATCGGCGGCGACCGCCGCCAAGCCCCCCGGCTCCGACGGCAGTTCCAGCTCCGGCGCCGGGCTGGCATTTCCGTTTCCGGTCCAAGAAAAGACGCTCCCCAACGGCCTGCGCGTCTACGTGGTCGGCTTCGACTCGCCGGGCCTGGTCGCCTACTACTCGGTGGTGCGCACCGGCAGCCGCAACGAGGTCGAGGCCGGCAAATCGGGCTTCGCCCACTTCTTCGAGCACATGATGTTCCACGGCACGGAGAAGTACACGCTCGACGCCTACAACGGGGTCATCAAGCAGATGGGCGCCGACTCCAACGCCTTCACCTCCGACGATCTGACCGTCTATCACATCCTGGCGGGCAAGAAGGCTCTCCCCAAGATCGTCGAGATTGAGAGCGATCGCTTCCAGCACCTCACCTACCAGCAGGCCGACTTCCAGAAGGAGGCGCGCGCCGTCCTCGGCGAATACAACAAGAACGCCTCCAACCCGATGGAGAAGATGGTCGAGACGCTCTACGACCACGCCTTCACCACGCACACCTACAAGCACACGACGATGGGCTTCCTCAAGGACATCGAAAACATGCCCAACGAGATGGCCTACTCGCGGCAGTTCTTCGACCGGTTCTATCGTCCCGAAAACGTGGTCCTGCTGGTGGTCGGCGACGCAGATCCCGCGGAGGTCTTCAAGCTGGTCGAGGCGAGCTATGGCGACTGGAAGGCGGGGGCCCCGCACCCGACCATCCCCGTGGAGCCGCCGCAGAAGAAGGAGCAGCGCGCCGAGCTGGTCTGGCCGTCGTCCACGCTGCCGATGCTGATCGAGGGGTACCACACGCCCGGCTTCTCGACGACGAACGTCGACCTGCCGACGCTGGACGTGCTGGCCGAGCTGCTGTTCGCCGAACGGGCGCCGCTTTACAAGAAGCTGGTGATCACCGAGCAGAAGGTGGAGTCGATGTCGGGGTCGAACGATGCCCACGTCGATCCCAACCTCTTCACGGTCTTCGCGCGCATCAAGAAGCCCGGCGAGGTCGGCTACGTCGAAAAGTCGATCCACGACGAGATGGCGCGCATCGCCAAGGACGGCGTCGACGACGCCACGCTCAAGGACGTGCTCTCGCACGTCAAGTACGCCTTCGCCGGCCAGCTCTCGACGGCCGACCGGACCGCCTACACCGCCTCGTCGTTCATCGCGCTGACCGGCCAGCTCGAGTCGATCAATGCCTACTTCGCGCTCTACGACAAGGTGACCAGCGCCGACGTCAAGCGGGTGGCCACCGCCTACTTCCAGCCGGCCAACCGCACGGTCGTCACCCTCAAGGCCGGCAAATGAGAGGGATCATCCGCGGGAACGCGATCATACTGCTCTCCATGTTGCTGTTTGCTGCCCGCGCCGTGGCCGCCAGCTCGGACAAGCCGGCGCCCAAGACGACCAAGACCCCGACCAGCGTCGCCGGGATCCGCACCGTCTTCATCCCCTCGCCGCAGAGCCCGCTCTGCGCGATTCGCCTGGTCTTCCAGATCGGGTCGGTCGACGATCCCGCCGGCAAGGAGGGGGTGGCGTCGCTGACGGCCGACATGCTCGGACGCGGCGGCAGCAAGGCCCGCAGCTACGCCGAGCTGCTCGACGCGCTCTATCCGCTGGCCGCCGAGATCAAGGTCTACGGCGACAAGGAATCGGTGGTGTTCGAAGGGACCGTCCACCGCGACAATCTGGCGAGGTTCGCCGATCTCCTGGCCAACCAGGTGCTCACGCCCCGGTTCGCCGACGATGACTTCGCCCGCAACAAGGAAGACGCGCTCGACTACCTGACCAAGACGTTGCGCGGGAACGCCGACGAAGAGCTCGGCAAACAGGCGCTGGCGACGGTGCTCTATCAGGGGCACCCCTACGGCCGCCCCACCTCGGGGACGGTCGCCGGCCTGACCGCGATCACCCTCGACGACGTGAAGAAGTTCTACGCCGCCCACTACGCGCGCAGCCGGCTGGTGGTCGGCGTCGCGGGTGGATACCCGGCCGGCTTCGCCGAGGCGTTCGCCAAACGGTTCGCCGCGCTGCCGGCCAAGGCGCCGCCGCTCCCCAAGCTGCCGCCGGCGCCGGTGATCAAGGACAACCAGTTGCTCGTCGTGCAGAAGGACGCGCGGGCCAACGCCGTCTCGATCGGCCACGCCCTCGACGTGACCCGCAAGGACGCCGACTTCTATCCGCTCACCGTGGCGCGGTCGTACCTCGGCGAGCACCGCACCTTCAACGGCGTGCTGATGAATCACCTGCGCGGCAACCGCGGCCTCAACTACGGCGACTACGCCTACATCGAGAGCTTCATCCAGGACGGCTGGACCACCTTTCCGCTACCCAACATTCCGCGCCGGCAGCAGCAGTTCGAGATCTGGCTGCGCCCCGTTCCACCGCAGAACAGCCTGTTCGCCCTGCGCGCCGCGCTCTACGAGACCGACAAGCTGATCCGCGACGGAATCCCACAGTCGGGCTTCGAGGCGACCAAGACTTTTCTCACCAACTACGCCAACCTCTGGGCGCAGGACGTGTCGCGCCGTCTCGGCTACGCGATCGACGCCGTCCTCACCGGCAAGGATCTGGTGAAGGAGCTGCAGGCGCGTCTCCCCAAGATGACCAAGGCGGACGTCGACAAGGCGGTCCGCAAGCACCTGACGCTGAATGGCCTCTCCATCGCCATGGTCGCCGATCACGGGCAGGCGCTGGCCGACAAGCTGCTCAGCGACGCGCCGACGCCGATCACCTACGACACCGCCGGCACGCCACCCGAGATCCTCGCCGAGGACAAGATCATCGAGAAGTTCCCGGTACCGCTCAACAAGGACGCCGTCCGCGTGGTGCCCGTCGACCAGATGTTCGAGCAGTAGCCGGACGATTGCCGTCCTTTTACCCCTCCGTCGAGTAGAAGAACTCCTCGCGCGTAATCTTGCCGTTCTCGACGGTGAAGAGGCCGACCTCGTCCATCTTCATCCGCCGGCCGTTCGGCTTGTTCGTGACCTCGAAGTTGAATCGCACCGCGAACCGGTTGTCGTTGGGGAAAGGCCCGACCACCTCGGCGCTGTGAACGATGTTGCTCTCGTTCCAGCGCTTGCTCTTGGCGTGAATGGCGTCGAGCCCCTTCACCGTCCTTTCCATCCCCGGCATCGCGGCCGCCTCGATGCTCACCGCGTCCTTCGCGAACAGCTCGTCGATACAGACGTCGTTCTTCCCCGCCTGACAGAGCGCCACGTACCTCTTGCCGATCTCCTGCGTCGTCATGGATCACCTCCGGGCGATGATCGTACGAGACGATCGCCGACCTGGCGATGGCGAGACCGCTCGAAGGCTCAACGCGCCGTCCGCGATCTGGGAAGCTGGCCTCGTCCCAGGCCGAGACGGTGTTAGGTTCGGGCCGTGCCCACCATCGCCGCGCCGGCTGAAGCGCCTGCCTACTCGTCCGAGCTGTCGGCCGAGCTGGGTGCGGCGCTGTCCCGGCGTCAGGCCGCGCCGGGCGGCTACCGGCCGCGCACGCACCACCTCGTCGGCGTCGACACGCCGAAATACACCAACCGGCTGATCCTCGAATCGAGCCCCTACCTCCTCCAGCACGCGCACAACCCGGTCGACTGGCGGGCCTGGGGCGACGAAGCGTTCGAAGAGGCGCGGCGGCTGGGGCGCCCGGTCTTTCTGTCGATCGGCTACGCGACCTGCCACTGGTGTCATGTGATGGAGGCGGAGTCGTTCGAGGACGAAGAGATCGCCGCCTTCATGAACGGCCACTACGTCTGCATCAAGGTCGACCGCGAGGAGCGCCCCGACGTCGACGCCATTTACATGGCGGCCGTGCAGGCGCTGACCCAGTCGGGCGGCTGGCCGATGAGCGTCTGGCTGACCCCCGACCGGGAGCCGTTCTTCGGCGGTACCTATTTTCCCCCGCGCGAGGGGGCCCGCGGTGCGCGGCATGGGTTCCTCGAGCTGCTCGGCGACATCTACCAGACCTACGTCGCGGATGCCGTGCGGGTCGGGCACGCCGCGGAGGCACTGGTGCGCGCCGTTCGTGCGCAGATGGAGCCGGCCGCGCCGGGGAGTGATGCCGAGGCACCCAGCGTGGGGTTGATCGGCCAGACCGTCGCGGCCTACAAGCGCGCCTACGACGAGGCCAACGGCGGCCTCCGGCGGGCGCCGAAGTTCCCTTCCAACCTCCCGATTCGCCTCCTGCTCCGCGAGCACCGGCGGACGGGCGACGCGGAGGCGCTCCGCATGGCGACGCACACGCTGGAAAAGATGGCCGGCGGCGGCATGTACGATCAGCTGGCCGGCGGGTTCCATCGCTATTCGACCGACGCTGCCTGGCTGGTGCCGCACTTCGAGAAGATGCTCTACGACAACGGCCTCCTCGTGGTGGCCTACGCCGAGGCGTTCCAGGTCACGGGACGGGGCGACTTCGCGCGTGTCGCCCGTGAGACGCTCGACTACCTGGCGCGCGAGATGACCGCGCCCGACGGCGGGCTGTATTCGGCGACCGACGCCGACTCGGAAGGAGCGGACGGCGTCTCGGCCGAAGGGAAGTTCTTCGTCTGGTCCAGGCAGGAAATCGAAAGAGTCATCGGATCGGGCGCCGACGCCGGCCGCTTCGTCGCGCACTACGGCGTCACCGCCGGCGGGAACTTCGAAGGGGAGAACATCCTGCACGTCGCGCGCCCCGACGAAGGCGAATGGGCCGCGCTGGCCGACGCGCGGGCCGCGCTCTACGCCGTCCGCGCCAGACGGCCGCCGCCGCTGCGCGACGAGAAGATCCTGACTGCCTGGAACGGCCTGGCGATCTCCGGGTTCGCGGTCGCCGGCCGCGTGCTCGCTGAGCCGCGCTATGTCGCCGCCGCCGCACGCGCCGCCAGCTTCGTCCTCGACCGGATGCGCCCGGACGGACGATTGGTCCGCAGCTGGAAGGATGGCCGGACCGGCGTGGCGGCCTTCCTCGACGACCAGGCCTTCCTGACCGCCGGGTTGCTCGATCTCTACGAAGCGACCTTCGAGCGCCGCTGGCTGGAAACGGCGCTCGCGCTCGCCGAGGAGACCGAGCGCCGGTTCGCCGATCCGGCCGGCGGCTGGTTCATGACCGCCGGCGACCACGAGAAGCTCATCGCCCGCGAAAAGCCCGCCTACGACGGCGCCGAGCCGTCCGGCGCGTCGGTCGCGCTGCTCTCGGCGCTGCGCCTCTCCACCTTCACCTCTGACGATCGCTGGCGCGCGATCGCCGAGCGCGCGCTGACCAGCTCGTCGGGCGCGTTGACCGAAAACCCGCTGGCGCTCACCGAGACGCTGCTGGCCGTCGACTACGCCGACGACGAGGCGCGTGAGGTCGCCATCGTCTGGCCGCGCGACGCCACCATCGCGGACGCCGCGCCGCTGCTCGACGTTCTGCGCCGCAGCTTCGTCCCCAACCGGGCCATCGCCGCCGCTTGCGAGACGGAGGTTGCCGCGCTCGGCGCGCTGGTGCCCTGGATCGCCGACAAGCCCGCGCTCCAGGACCGACCGACCGCCTACGTCTGCGTGCACGGCCGCTGCGACCTGCCGATCCACGAACCGGAGGCACTGGCGGCTTCGCTGGCCCGGCCCCGTCCGACCCGCTGACCTCTTCAGAGCCGCGTATCGCTCAGCAGCTCGCCCTCGATCTCTCGCTGCTCGATCCGGCGTGCCAGGAGATCGTCGACCGTCAGGCCGCGCCGTTCGAGCAGATACGCCACCAGGAGCTCGTAGCGCTTGTAGAGACCAGACCGCCGCGTGCTCATCTCGGGCGCATCGTCGATCAGCGCCTGGCGTTCGCGCCCGAGGTCGAGCGGCCGGCCGAAACCGACGTAGTCGGCGTATCCCTCCCGCTGGAAGGCGGAGAGCTGGTGAAAACCCCAACGACCCGTTCGATCGGCCGTCATCGCGTGGGTGACCTCGTGCGCGACGTAGTAGGTCAGCGTCCGCTCACCGGTCTTCTCCTGACCGCTCGGTCCGATGACCGTCCCGCGCTCGATGCTGAACGGCCGGATGAAGACGTTGCCACCGAGCTGGGCGTGGGAGACCCCGCCCGCGCGGTAATTGTCGACCGTGAAAAACCCGAACAGCGCGCGCGTGTCGCAGAGAAAGACGTGGTGGACCCGGTGCACGTCGTAGAGCGGCGAACGCGAGATTCGCCGGACCACCTCGTCTAGAAGAGGCCCCGCCTGAGGCGGCATCGGCGCCCGCGTGTAGAGCACGACGTTGGCCCGCTGCGCGCTGTACGCGAAGAGCGGCTGCGGATGGAGGATCAGCGCCAGCCAGCCCGCCGCCGAGCCGAGGATTGTCAGCAACGCTCGCTTGGCCAGCCGCCGTCCGTGCTGGGGCCGTCCCCGGTTCGTCGCCGTCTCGCCCATGCTTGCTCAACCAGACCGGGACGGTCCCTATTCCGGCGCGTTCGCCTCGCAGTTCCGCGTTTTCTTCGACCCGGGACCAGCATTTCCCGCGACTTGCCCCTTTTGTAGATGGGGCGCCCTTCCGCGGCGGGCTGCTGCCGGCATCAGGAATGCGATCGTTCAGGCGATTCTGTCGGGCGAAGGCTCGGGGTCCGCCAGAGGGTCCATCCAATCAACGCCAACAGCGCGAGCATCAGTACGCTGCGCCCAACGAGCGTGCCGACGCTGGCTGTCCCGATGTGGAGCTTCAAGAGTGCCGGTACGGTCGTCAAGGCTCCGATCCCAGCTCCCAAGACGAAGATCCATCTCGTCGAACGGCGTGAGTCCGTCTGCGTGAGCGCGAGAAGCGGAAACAACCAGGTGACGTAGAGAGGTGAGAACACGCGGCTGGTGCCCATGAGGAGCACCACCACGGCAAGCGCGACCCGCACGAGCTCGGACCAGGTCAGGCTCCGCCGCCAGGCTAGAAAGATTGCGCAGAGCATTCCGCCGATGAACACAGCGGTGGTCGCCCTGACCGCCAACTGCTCCGAAGGGCCGGCAATGGCCACGAAACCCCACCCGAAATTCGACAGATGGCGGGTAAATCCCTCGGAGTCAGGCCACAACCAGATTGACCGGCCGCCGGCGAGATAGGTGAGCAGCCCCGGCGTCGACTCCCATTCGACGGCCCGTCTGCCGAGATACCGGTAGCTGTCGAGCACGCCGTGCGCGTCGAGCGCGCACAGCACGAGGGTGGGAACGACCACCAGGGCCGCGAGCGTCGCCCCCGCCTTGGCGAGGGCCCAGCGAGAACCCCGCCGCCGAGCCACGTAGATGAGAACGAAGGGAGCCACCACGACCGGGTAGGTCTTGAGCAAGATCGCCATCGCCAGAAAGACGAGCGCCAGGAGCTCCTGCCGGTCATTGTCTTCGCGCAGGAGATAAAGGGAGAAACAGAGGGCGCACGCGGGCAACGGGTCGTAGAAGGCGCCGAACCCGTAAAGCACGATGAGCTGCAACGGAGCGAGCGCGACGACCAGCACATAAGCCCTCGCCGGATCGAGAGCGCCGATGCCCGGCACCTGCCGGAGGATTGCCAGCGTCGCGACCTCCGAGGCAAACACGACCAGGATGACGGCCGTGTGAAAGGCGCTCGCCGGGAGCCAGCTGCCAATCGCGCTCAGCGCCAGGAGCCCCGGCGGGTAGAGGACGTCGAAGTCGCGATAGGGCACCAGACCGTGCCGAATCGCCTCCGCGTAGCCGCCCCAGGGCGAGGGGCTGATGGTTCCCCCATGACGGCTCAGGAGCAGCAGGGCGATGGCGACGGCGGCACCGCGGGTTGCGAAGAACGCCAGCCAGGCGACGACATCGCCTTTGCGCCACATCATTCGGACTGTACAGCACCGCCGACGGGATGCCGCGCCCGTTACAGCCGGTAGGGCGACGGGCGCCGGGGCGGAAACAGGGCCGCCGCGATCGTCGGGGCTGGCACCCCGAAGCGGGAGGCCAGCGCGCGGAGCACGACCACCCCCATCCGCCCGCCCGGCGGCGAGAGCACCGCCCGCTCGAAGTCGTCGTCGCCCTCGCCGGATGCGCCGCGGGCGCGACGGTCCCGGGCCGCGAAGGCCCTCCGCATCAGGTCATGGTAGCCGTCGATCCAGGCCATCCAGGGCTCTCCCGGCGTCGCCCCCTCCGCCGCCCCGGCGCAGGCCAGAGCGCGGCGCGCGAGCTCTGGGGCGCCGAGCGTGTCGAGCTCCCGGAGGCACCCGGGAAACTCGGCGGCCAGGGCCCGCAGCTCGTCGCGCGTCGCCGAGGAGCCCTGGTCACGCTGGCCCCGCCAGTCGGCCAGCCGCTGATACTTGCGGGCCAGGGCACGAAGGTCAGGAGGAAGGGCGACCCCCGGGGGGTCATTTCGATCCGGAACCACGCCTCAGTCTCGCCGCCCGGTTACAATGCGCAAGCCGCGATGTTCGCCGCCCGCCTCGCCACCGTCGGTCTCTGCGCGGCGCTGCTCTTGGCCCCCGCGCGGGCCCGCGCCGACGACCCGGCGTCGACAGATCCCCTCGGAGACGACGCGGATGGAATCTTCCTGCGCAGCCGCGATGGAGCGATCGTCCTTTTCCCCGGCGGCCGGCTGCAGATCGACGGCGCCTTCTTCCAGCAGCAGACCCCCAAGAGCGGCGCCTACGTTCGCCGGGCGCAGGTCGAGCTCCGCGGTTGGCTCGGTCCTCTGTTCTACTTCGACGTCTCGGGCGACTTCGCGCCCGCGCCCCCCGCCGGCGCCGACGTCGCGCCGAGCGCGCTCCCCGCCGCCGACGAGTACCTGTCCTTCGCGCCCTTCGGGGATCGGTTGCTCGTCCAGGCGGGGCAGTTCGACGTCCCCTTCACGCTGGAGAACCGCACCTCCGACGCCTACACCGACTTCATCGAGCGGGCGATGGTGGCGCGCTCGCTCGGCGCGCCGCGGAACAAGGAGATCGGCGCGATGGTCGCCGGCCTCGTCGGCGATGGCCGATTTTACTATTCAGCCGGCCTCTTCAACGGCGAAGGGCCCGAGTTCCGCAACATCGACAATCAATCGGACACCATCGGACGCCTGGTGGCGACGCCGTTCGCCGGTCGCGACCGCTGGTGGAGCGGCCTGTCGATCGGCGGCTCTTTCTGGTACGGCAACCACGTCCTCGGCCCCGAAGCCCCGGTGCAGGCGACCCCGGGCGGGATGGTCTTCTTCGAGCCGCACTGGACCAGCGGCCAGACGGCGCCGCTGTCGTTCGAGCTGCACGAGCAGGGGACCGTGACCGCTTTCGGCGGCGAGCTGAACCTGCCGATCGGCGATCGCTTCGGCCTACGGGGGGAGGTGGTCTGGAAGCGGCAGCACCTCGCCGAAGACGACATCTCGCAGGGTCTGGCCACGCCGGTCGGCGATGCGGTCCTCGACGGGATCGGCGGCTACGGGGAGCTCTGGTTCTGGCTGCTGGGAGATAGCCGGTTGCTCCCCGCGCCCGGCCTCGAGCTGCCGCGGCGGATCGGCGCTTCCGAACACCCCCTGCTGGCCGAAGGCCTGGAGCTCGCCCTGCGGGGGGAAGTCTTGAAGGAGAACCTGACCAGCGACAGCCCGACGCTGGGAGATCCGGGCATCGCCACCACGCGCGTGACCTCGGGGACCATCGGCGTCAACTACTGGCGCGGGCGTTTCGTCCGGCTCTCGGCCAACTACATCGTCAATGCGTGGAGCGGCACCTCGATCACCATCATGGAGCTGGCGGCCGCGGACAAGTTCGAGCAGGAGTTTTTGTTGCGTTTCGCCATGTCGCTCTGAACGCCGACCAGGGCTGGCTCCGCCTGCTCGCTTCAGATATATAGCGGCGGCCATGAGGCTCCTCCCGCACGACGCGTCTTTCTTCTCCTATTTCGAGCAACAGGGGCGGAAGACGGTCGAGGGGTGCCGGGCGTTCTTGGAGATGGTGGAAAACCCGACCGATCTCGATCAACGCGCCGAGCGGGTCATGCAGATCGAGCACGAGTGCGACGAGATCACCCACGCGGTGGTGGCCAGCCTCCACAAGACCTTCATCACGCCGATCGATCGCAACGACATCTACCGCCTCATCACCAAGATGGACGACATCATGGACATGGTGGAGGCGGCGGCCGATCGGCTGGCGCTCTACGACGTCAAGCAGATGACCAAGGAGGCCGTCGATCTGGCGCGCTGCCTGGTGTCGAGCGCCGAGCACGTGCTGAGCGCGGTGTCCGGCATTCGCGATCTGAGCAAGTCGGAGACCATCCTGCAGCATTGCATCGAGATCAACCGCCTGGAGAACGTGGCCGACTCGATCCTGCGCGGCGCGCTGGCGCGCCTCTTCCGCGAGGAGAAGGATCCCATCGCCGTCATCAAGTGGAAAGAGATCTACGAGACGCTGGAGTCGGCCACCGACCGCTGCGAAGACGTCGCCAACATCATCGAGGGCGTGCTCCTCGAGAACAGCTGATACACCCATGCTGATCATCGTCGCGATCGTCGTGATCGCGCTCGTCTTCGACTACATCAACGGGTTCCACGACGCGGCGAACTCGATCGCCACCATCGTCTCGACGCGCGTCCTGACCCCGCGCCAGGCGGTGGTGTGGGCCGGGTTTTTCAACTTCATCGCCTTCACGGTCTTCCCGCTGCACGTGGCGCACACCATCGGCAAGGGGATCATCGATCCGAAGATCATCACCGACGCCGTGCTGCTGGGCGCGCTCGGCGGCGCCATCGCCTGGAACCTCATCACCTGGTGGTACGGGCTCCCCTCCAGCTCGTCGCATGCGCTGGTCGGCGGCCTGCTCGGCGCCGGGATCAGCAAGGGGGGCTTCGCGGTCGTTCAGCAGAGCGGCGTCCTCAAGACCGCCATCTTCATCGTCGTCTCACCAGTGCTGGGGATGGTCCTGGGCGGCGGGATGATGGTGCTGGTGGCCTGGGTCTTCCGCCGCAAGCAGCCGGGACGCATCGATCGCTGGTTCCGGCGCCTTCAGTTGGTGTCGTCGGCGCTCTTCAGCTTGGGGCACGGCGCCAACGACGCGCAGAAGACGATGGGGATCATCATGGCGATGTTGATCGCCAAGGGGAAGATAGGGCCGCACGCCGAGCTGCCGCTCTGGGTGATCCTCTCCTGCCAGTCGGCGATGGGCCTGGGGACACTCACCGGTGGATGGCGGATCGTCCGCACCATGGGGATGCGCCTCACCAAGCTCAAGCCGTCCGGCGGCTTCTGCGCGGAGACCGGCGCGGCGTTGACGCTCTTCATGGCCAGCGCGCTCGGCGTCCCGGTCTCGACGACCCACACCATCACCGGCGGCATCGTCGGCGTGGGCTGGGTGAACAAGCCGGCCGGCGTGCGTTGGGCCGTGGCGCTGCGGATCGTCTGGGCCTGGCTCTTCACCATCCAGTCGGCGGCGCTGATCGCGGCCGGGCTCTACTTCGGCCTGCGCGCGCTTGGAATTTAGCCCCTCAGCCCGAAGCGCCTGAAGCGCTCGAAGCCGAAGCGGTCGAGCGGGCCGAGGCGGTCGAGCGGGCCGAGGCGCGGACCACGCGGAGCGGGGCGGGCGCCGGAGCGGCGGCCGCCGGGTGCTCTTCGCGCTCCTTGAGCCCGTCGACGGCGAAGCGGAGCTTCCGGCCGGCCAGCGCCTCGAACAGGTCCCCCTTGCGCCGCGCGGCCCACAGCTCGAGCTCGGGATCGCCGTCGGCGTCGACCCGGACCTCCACGGTGCGCGAGGAGATCGAGCAGCGCACCGCGCGCACCAACCGGGCATGCGTGCGGTCGAGGGCGTCGGCCACCCGCAGGATCGCCGCCAGGTAGCGGACGCGGCGCGAGTCGGCCTTGGAGATCGTCTTGATCGCGCCGTGCCCGCGGCGCGGCTCGGTCTTGCGGTGATGGCGCGCGGTGAGCGCGATGATCTCCACCTCCGAGCGCGAAAAGCCGGTCATGGCGTGGCTCTTGATCAGGTACTCGCTGTGGCGGTGGTGGCGGTGCGGCGAGATGTAGAAGCCGATGTCGTGCAAGAGCGCGGCGAATTCGAGCAGCTCGGCGTCGGCGTCGGCCAGCCTGTGCAGCCGCCGCGTCTGATGAAAGATCGAGAGCGCCAGCCGGGCGACGTGCGTGCCGTGGTCCTCGCGGAACTGGCAGCGCCGCGCCAGCTCCATCACGCTCCGCCGCCGCAGGTCGGGGAACTCCTCCACCAGCAAGATCCCCGGGCGGTTGGAGGCGACGTAGTCGGCGATGATCCCCTCGCGCAGCGCCGTCTCGCACAGCGCCGCCTCGTCGGCCCCGGCCAGCTCGAGCGCGGTGCGAAACACCACGGCGCCCGCGTAGATCGTGTCGGCCCGCCGCGCGTCCAGCCCGGGGAGCTTGGCGCGCGCGGCCACCGTCATGGTCCCCAGCTTCTGCTCGAGCGCCGCCAGATCGGCGACGGCGATGGTCGACTTTCCGCTCCCGCTTCCCTCTTGGGAGCGCAAGAGCCCCCCCAGAGCCTGCGCCGTCCCCGAGGTAAAGGCCACGTCGTCGAATCCCATCGCGCAGACGCGCGAGATCACCGGATCGAGCACGGTCCGCACGCGCTCCTGCAGATGCGCGCGCTCGCGGGCGGTGGGCGGATCGGAGCAGGGGCAGCTCTCGGCCAGCCGGATGACACCCAGCTTCAGCGAGGAGGTGAAGTAGAGCTCCTGCGCGTCGGCGAGGACGATCTCCAGCGAGCCGCCCCCCAGATCGAACAGCGCCACCCGCCGCTTGCCGAGGTCGAGCGAACCGCGCGCGCCCAGATAGATGAGGCGCGCCTCCTCGTCGCCCCGGATGACCCGGATGTCGATCCCCGACTCATCGCGAGCCGCGCGCACGAACTCGCCACCGTTCTGCGCCTCGCGCACGGCGCTGGTCGCCACCGCCACCAGCGCGTCGACCTTGTGGCGATCGGCGATCCGACGCAGCGCGCGCAACGCGTCGAGCCCGCGCCGAAACACCTCAGGCGCGATGACCCCCTTGTGCAGGGTCGAGTCGCCGAGCCGCACCATCTCCTTGGCGCGGTCGAGCACGTGGATCCGCCCCCCCGTCTCGACGTCGGCGACGATGAGGTGGAACGAGTTGGACCCCACGTCCAGCGCGGCGATACGCATCCCAGTTCAGGGTAAACCCTTTCGCCAGTGCGCCGCAGCAACAACTCCGTGACCTTCGAAACAATTCTGCGAACCCCTGAGAAGGGGCCCGACCGCCTCGCGGGCGCCTAGTCTCGCCCTGCAGGCCGGCTTCGCGGGCGCCTAGTCGCCTTGCAGGCCCGCTTCGCGGGCCTTTTCCAAGCGCTTGCGCTCGTTGTGATCCAGGAAGCGCTTGCGCAGGCGCAGGGCGACCGGGGTGACCTCGACCAGCTCGTCGGGGTTGATGAACTCGAGCGCCGCCTCCAGCGAGAAAGCGCGCGGGGTGGTCAGGAACAGCTTCTCGTCGGCGGCGGTGGTGCGGATGTTGGTCAGCTTCTTGGCCTTCGACGGGTTGACGACGAGATCGTTGTCGCGCGAGTGCAGGCCGATGATCTGCCCGCCGTAGACCTTGTTCCCCGGTCCGAGGAAGAGCTGCCCGCGCTCTTGCAGATAAAAGAGCCCGTAGGTGTTGGTCTCGCCGTTGTCCTGGCAGATGAGCACGCCGTTCGGGCGTGAGCGGATCGCCCCGGCGAACGGGCCGTAGTTCTTGAAGTTGTGGTTCAAGATCCCGGTGCCGCGGGTGTCGGTCAGGAACTGCGAGCGGTAGCCGATGAGGCCGCGCGCCGGGCAGAGGTACTCGAGGCGCATGCGCCCCTCACCCGCTGGTCCCATCTCCTGCATGCGGCCG
>Ga0210383_10001899_pt1 | contig 19000 bp, 23 predicted proteins | sample IncBWC14OmetaG_FD_160072 | JGI IMG/M metagenome (GOLD analysis project Ga0210383, IMG submission 160072) | Forest soil microbial communities from Barre Woods Harvard Forest LTER site, Petersham, Massachusetts, United States - Inc-BW-C-14-O ...
AATTGCAAAATGAGATCACAGAATCTGCGTCGTCCTGGCAGCGCAAACTTGTCGGGGAACAGAATATAGATGGCTAATAGGTAATATCACATCATTCATATGTGGGATGAGGTTTTGATGAGACATAGAGATAGTGATTGGAAGGACATCCGGATTCGGCCCTTGTGGCGTTTTCATCCTGAGATGCGACGAACTTCATACCGTGATAGACCGCTTGCAAATTCGAGTCATCATCCAGGTGTCTCGAGGTCCCCAATCCTCCCACGAGAAAATACGATCAGTGTCATCACGAATGCTATGGGTTCGAGCACAATTCGAGCAAGTATCGTGGACAAGTGGACAAATAAAACGGAAAAATTCCCGGCAAATTCCCTGGGTAGAGGTGTTGTTGGATTTGATGGTAAGAATTCCGTCGTTCTATAAGATAGGGAATGGATACGCTGAGTGTGGATCCATGATGGGGGATACTCGGTTCGGTTCGAGAATGCGGATTCAACGTTCTCAGCAAGTCCGGGAGAATGGAACGAGCAAACGAGGTCCCCCATCTGTTTTATATGGCGGGTTATTAATATTGACGACATCCACCATGACTGAGACACAGATCTGAGCCCGAATCGCCCTATCCACCATCGCTAAACGGTTAGTCGGAAATGAGAACGTTTGAATGAAGCCCTCCAACATCTGAGGACGGGAATTTTTCTGCGAACCAAACGGTGAGACTGAGAAAACTTCCACACAGGCCTTCTTAACGTTTCCTGTCATTCAGCTCCAAATCACGAGTGAAATACTCATCGATTTCCCGAACCAAGACAGCAAGATGACTGGACAGTATTCCCACGTTCAAAGGAGCCACCAGGAGCTCATGTGGTATGAATTCCCTGGAAACTAAAGGATGAGGCTTTCCGTCTAAGGAGCGCAGATGGAACCGACAATCAAATTGTTCCGAGTCGGAAGGTCTGATCTAAGAAATATGTTCAGCACAAAGACGGTTTTTATCACTCAAGTTTTCCACGTACGTTATTTGCACGAGTTCAAGAGCAACAAGAAGATCCTGCGAAGGGTCCATATGTCCATGGTGACACCGTGAAAGCTTTCACCTGGGAGCCAATATTTTCATTCCACTCTTTCCCCAGGTGCCACCAAAACCCGATGGCACTTGCACAAAATGGAGATGACCGGAAGCTAACCGGGACTCGGAACCCCTCCCAAAAGCTTCCAAGAACTCGATTTTGTATTTCAACCCTATAGAGCCTTCGATGACCGGCAGCAAGTACCCGACAGACATAAAGAATGGCAAAACAAACAAGTCACAGGATCTGTGCTTACTTGCTTGCAACGTAAGAGTGTTTGAGTGGAATATCGAAATTCGCAATAATCACTTTCCTCGGTAGCAATGCTAGTACAACCCCGGGCCGGAACTGCTGTCAACGTTGGGGAAGACTTATTCACCCTGATAGTATGACCCCCTGCACGCCTGTGCTGTTTTGGTAACCAGAGACGTTCACCGTAGCCACCTCAATAAACTTGAAGGGGAGTTTTTAAGGAAAGGTTACGGTCCCGATGTCGACTGCAGAGGTGACACTCAGTCACACGTTTCGACGATGCATTTCATTTCTTCTGATCTTTGAGTCGTATACATGTACTTTCCAAGGTTATTAAGAGCGTGTAGATCATAAAGAGACATGTCAATAAATTACCGGGTATCGCATCGTCATGTCATGTGGGATCCAGGGGATAATGATAGACCTTCCTGAACGTCTGCCAAAACGCGCCCATCCTTTCCAAAAACTTGTCAAAGGTAGTACGAACGGTATGATATTCGAACTGGAGCGGCCAAGGAAACGATAAATTATGAACGGGAAGAAGGGCGTATGTTTCCGCGGGAGGTTGCGACGATGTTGGTGCTGTGGACGTGTGGTAGGTGTCAGAAAAGGAATGTGATGAGGTCGATTGTGGCGACTGGACATTGGTCAATGGGGGTGAGATAACGTTAGTGGTAGAGCCTTGGGTGGTTGGAGGTTGGGAGACAGTTATTGATCCGGTTTCTGCGGCGACCTCACCAAACCACCACCTGCTTCCGGTGTAGACAGTGGTGGTAACGGTCACAGGTTCTGGTGCATCATTCCAACCAGAACCCATCACGATGGAGTAGCCTTCCAAGGCATGTCCCATTTGTCTCATTTCAGTAACAATGCCGAAGCTATGATAGATGAGGAAGAAGGCGAGACAGAATATCCCCACTGCCAAGTAGGAATTTGTGCCCGTTGGGACTGGTTGTGCAGGACTTGGGTAGATGGTGAGAGACAAATGTGGATAGAAGAACTCTTCCATCGAATAGTGCAGGAGTCTTCGACCAGCAGATAATTTCTGCTCATGTCTGAAATTCGATCGCAGCGATGAGATCTCTAGACCTGTAAAAAGTTCATTCAGCAATCGGTAAAGCAACGGCGAGACTTCAAAGGTTCCATACCTGAAATGGTATCAATGTGCACCTCCAGTCGACCAACTGGAAGGGAAAATGTCGGCAGAAATATATTGAGATTTGTTTCGTCAATCGCTTTCGCTTTTCCCCTCCGTTTGCCTTTCTCCGGCGTTGATGTCCCACTGTCGTCCCCATCCCTATCCCTAACAACATAATCAATCACTACAACTGCCCCACCAGTCCCTCCAACATGTACCCTAACCCAACTAACCCACTCTCTCCCGCTCATCTCCTCAAACGGCACTCGCAACCCTGCCTCCGGCTCCTGTTGCACAACAGCAGTGGTTTCAAACCTCACTGGTACACCCTCGACACTCGCATTCGCAATCTCTACCCTTGGTAGCCTCCTACTCCCACCTCCGTCAGGCAGGATAGAAGAACTAGGACCAGGCTGACCCAATCCAAACTCCAACCATTCTGAATCTGTATCGGCAGGAGCAGGAAGACACACCCGCACAGCGTATGCGTTAGGGAACGTGGCACCCCCGGGGACTAGGGGTGTAACGGTTGCAACAACAGAGGGAATCATCAGCGGCCCGTCTCTCCTTGGGCGGAAGGGGAACATCTGCCTGAGTGATGAATTCGACGGAATACGGCCTATCACATTTCCAACAGCATTCCCAGTGGGAGTACGTGGGCGACTAGTGGGGTGCGGGTGCAGCAGCTTCCCACCTCCATTCTGCATCCCAACAGACCGCAAAGCAATCCTTCCCCCATCCTCTCCACACCTTGTGAAGCCCCCTTTTTGCAACACGGTCTTCCTCGTCTGTGCATCTCTGTAAATGTCGCCCGTAGAGTTATAAACCTCTACATTCGCGCCCCCACCTGTACTGCCGTCTACGTCGTTGCGGATGACGATAGAAGTCGATTCGGAATCTGCAGCAAGGACGGTGAAGCGCGGGAGGACGATGGGATCCGGATCCGGATCTGTCTCGCTTTCACCACCAGAAGGTGCAGGGGAAGAACTGCGCGAGTTGATGTTTTGGTTTTGTGCTCTTGGGAGTGTTGTTCGAGGCGTGACGAGGATGGTACCAGCGATGCTGAAGGTAAAGGTATTTTTTGCTGGGGAGAGAAGCTCGTTCATGTTGATGTGAAGCGTTATTGGAACTCCAGGAGGTCTGGCGTGTGGATCGGAGGTTTGGTAAATGGAGGCAGGGAGGAGTGAGCTCATGGAAGATGTGGCTGTAAAGGGAAGAGAGGATGATGATGCCGTTGTCGTCGAACCTTCGAATGAACATTCGGCAATGTTTTGAGCGGGAAGAGGTGCACGTAAGAGAGAAGAGGTGGACGACGTGGAGGTTTGTCTCTGGCGAGTCAGTGGGCCTCCATCTGGTGACGAGGGCGACACAAAAATCTGCGGAGAACTCGAAGAATCTGTGGAAGAGTGTCTCGAAGCCGGACCTGATCTCGGGGATGCCCCAACATCGAATCCCGTATACCCCACACCGCCGTCCACCTCCCATTCGCTCGATAATCCCGATACCCAAGAGACATCGGAACCTTTCGCTTCGAGCCCTACGTCCATCCCAAGCATTGTGGCGACACCAGGAAACCACACCCCTTTGCATGTTCCTTTATACTCAACGTTCATTATAACACCCTCCGCCGTATTCCTCTCTTGATCTCTCGCCTTCCCCCTAATAATACATGTCATCTCGCCCTTGACATCTTTCACCCCAACCCTTCTCCGCTCGTCGCCTCCACCCATGACATCAACCGTCTTCATTGCCTTAGCCCACCTTACGCGTATACGCTCCGCACTTGGGAAAGTCCCCTGAATCCCACAGCTGTCAGAGAAACCTGCAGTGGTTGATGAATCGCTCGATTCATCATCTGCAAAATGTGTGTATGAGGTTGAGCGCGAAAGGCGGGTGGAAGCGCGGCGGGTGACGTGTGGATCGGAGGTGAGGTCCCAGGATCCGGCGTCCTCGTCGGCGGAGGAGAGAGACGCGAAGGATGAAGAAGTGGCGGTTGGGGGAAAGATACGAAGTTTGATGTTGTTGTGGAGGCAACGGGGAGTTGGGATGGACAGCTGCGAGCCATAAATAGTTTAGTTAACTAAGTGAGAATTACGGATTAAGGAAGGGCGAACCAAGTATGGGGACCTGGGTGGCCGGGAGACGTAGGGAACCCACATGTCAATCGCCGCCATGAAATGAATGGCATTTTTCTCCGCGGCCGATGGACGTCTTTTAAATGACCGAGAGGAATCGTCACCTTCGTTGTCTGTTGGGGAGCTGCCTGCCCTGTATCGCGGTGGGAATTCTTTGGGCAGGACGTACGATATGTTATATCCACTAACAAGTATATGGCCAGTGTATTTGCCATCAATTGGAGCGAGGTTGTCACCACGCGTGGAAGATGATCCGTTGGGTTTCGAGGAACGGCCGGAGGAAGAGATGGAAGTGGAGATTTGGGGTGGCGACAGGCCAAATACAGAGTGGTATGATTCTGAAGATCTGGCAGGAAGGTTCAAGGCTCGGGCTGCATTGTGTAATAGCGGCGATATTGTCGAGGAGAAATTATAGGGAACCGAGTGGTAGTCAATTGGATGGACTTGCGACGTCAGGATTTTGATGTTTTCCTCTACAACAGATCGGTTAGCGAAAGTTTTTCCATTGCAAGAATCCCTTACTTACCAGGAAATAATGGAATCGTCGATCCTGGCGTAACACTTTCTAGTGGCAATGAGATCTACTCATACAGAATGAATGAGTGCTCAAGATCACTCATTAAGCACATACCTTTAGATACATTTTGATAGCAGCGCCATCCTGGTCCTGCTTCGCTTTTCCTTCTATCGCAATGCGCGTCACAACATTAAGTTTCTGCTGACCCCCTGGGGTAATAGTAGGAGAATAGCTGGTATTCGATAGCGGAGGGGTTACAGTGCGGGTGCGGGTGCGAGTATGGCTTGATCTTGAATGGTGTACTGGGCTAACAACATTTGTTGGGGGACTAAGGGGTCGGTTGAGACGCGATAACGTGGGGATAGGCATGTTAATATGTCCAACTCGTGCGTATGAGTGTCTGGACGCTTTCTCTATCGCGTCTGGGGATGGTCTTCGCGTTAAATGCAAGTAATCGTGTCAATAAGCCGCGCTTGTGGTCAATGATATGATGGTTTTGGTTCTGGACTTGGAGCGTACCAAGCTTTTGTGCTTGGATATATGGGAAATTGCCACAAAGACCCAAGAAATACAGAACTGGGACAATCGAGGGAGATACAGCTCGCGACAACGAGGATAAACAAAAAGAGATTTCAGCAAGTGACTCGACGCGGAGGAGTGCCAGTGACCAGATCTAGAGACGCGTCCACAAAGGGAAACAATTGGCCAAACTGACACCCACATCAGTGACCGTCTCCAAGGCAAAGATACATATATGAACTTTCTTCTCGTCTCTCGTTCATGTCTTCTTACTTGCTGGCTACTCCATGTCGCAGTTGACGATACAGACTTACGGGAACTTCATGTGGGGACGGGCAATTGCAAAAAAGTGTGTTTATGTATTTGCTCTCACCCAAACGAATGGTTTGAGAGCTTCAGAGAGTCAATATATCTCGCTCATCGTCAAGAACACATATCAGACTGTCCAGAAGCCAAGAATAACTGAGCAAGATACTTTCCAATATATCCCCCTCAAGATATTACCAAAGCCATCGAAAAATATGCAGCAAACTGGTGGATATAGATTCTCGCATTCACAAATCACGTGTGCACTTAATTGGCCACTGGCCATGTTCCTTGAGACGCTCGTTGCAACGTCAATTTTTAACCATTTACTGTATTTTAGCGGTCAGTCGAGATCATTTTGAAGGCAGGAGGAAATGTTGGGAACACATTTAGAAAAAACTTCCTGCATAGATTTCTGCCAAACGATATCAGGTGTTGAAGGACATGTAAACAAATTGTGTCCCCAACATTTCCTAGCCAGAACAGTTCTCAACAATTTTCGTCCCTCATAGTTAACGTTGTCGCCAATCGTGCTCTGTGAGGTACTGGTTGCATCGCGGTAGAGGGACCACTTTTTGCGCCACACCAAAGTATCGGAGTTTTAAAACAGCCATGAATTGCCCACTCCATGGAGCAGAACTGGATCCCAATTCTCGCTTAGTTTTGCTCGGCTCAACTATTCAATTGCAATTAATAATCCGCACAATTGACTCCGAGGAAATGTCGTGTACAGATTAGAGAGATCAACAACGCTCTTTTTCGCAATTAGCAGGTGAAGCAACCATTAGCCGAAGTGAAATTGAACATCACCCAAATTTGGCTAGGTCGGTCAACATCTCTGGCAACCTCCTCCCGCTTGCAAATCTTATCCAAAATTTTTGAGAAAAAGACGGACGATATCCTATGTATATTCTGAACACTGCTATCAACTTTTTGGGCACGGGAAAGGCGGTAGGTTGAAGTGAAAGGAAAGTTTTCGGTTGGTTTGGCAGCCGAGACCCTGATCAGGGTCAAGCGAAGTAAAATTACAACTTGCCGAGTTCAAGTAAACGTCGTCGAAAAAGGCGTTGTTGATACTCTCTATTGATGTGCAGTGGCGCACTCATCTGCCCTTTTCCAGTGGAATTAAAGGGAATAGTAACAGCATCGAGGAACAGAACATCATACAGAAATACGGGGAGTAGCCAGGTTAAATAGAATTCCCTCAGATTATGCTCATCGCGCCCAGGGAGAATGGAGCAAGTCACGCAGAATCATCGCCTCCTCTTTGTAGTCCAGCGGAGTAATCCGAGAGATCCCATAACGTACACGGACTTGGTCCTAAACCCAAGAAGATCAGTACCTGCGACTCCGGCTGACGCGAAAAATCCTGCATACGTTGTAAGAATCTGTTTTGGCACGACAAGCAAAATTGAAGCTGTTGCAGTTGGCCTTGTGCATAATGACGTTGTATGCAGACTCGTCACGTTCCTGTATCGAGAAAACATATAAACCAACCCGTGTGATCGGTTGAACATTCCGAACAGACCTTAATCTCAAGGAGGTCGTTGGCGGGCATGCCGAACACAGCGACACCTACGTCATTGAAACCTTGCAGCCACGCTTGTCCCGACCAATCAGCAACAGCCAAGGAGATGATGTACCTTCAAGAATATTTCAAATTCAACATTCATTACGTCCCACACGTTTCCATGAACACTCACCGATGTTCAGGAGCATCGAAACTCTTATCACACTTCTCACACCTCCAGCTGGTATCTGCTTGTATGACTTTCTTGTTGCACCCCTGAGTCGGGCAAGCAGGATAGGAAATATTGTCGGCCTTGATGTGCATAATGGTCGCCCGGGTTGAGAAGTAATCGACTTTGTCCGAAGATCCCAGCTGAGATTCCTTTACGTCGTTCAAATTGCGCATCTCTGCACGATTGAAGCCACCAGATGGACCGGCGGCCGACATAGAATTCGAATGTGCCTGGAACGATTGTTCGGCTCCAGAAGCGTCGTACCATCCCCTAAGGGCAAACGCCTCTTCTATGTCAGGGTTGATGCTCATGGTGCTCGAGCTGAACATGGAAAGCGAACGTCCTGTTTCAAAATGTATGTAGGGAAAGTGTCAGCGTTGGCTTGCGTTTGACGATGGAAAACTTGACCTCCAAAATCACCGACTTTGACACCTTTGAATGCAATAACCGTAGAGTCTTCGGTATTGTATTGTTCTGCTTGTTTACCCCACAGTGTGAGACGGACTGAGAATCCAGATTTATCGACGAGAGTGAGGTCCCGTTTCGGAATCTTCAGGTACGGTGAGCAGGGTAAAAGGATCTGACTAAACGGCGTACAGTTCGGTTCATTTTTGAAGTAATTTCACTCAAGGGTCCTGTTTCTTTGACAATCCCGATGACATCTAGGTACTTCCATGATCAGCGCCCGGAATCGCCATCAGCCTCCGAACGCACCACAGGTGGAATCTTTTGCGAAACTCTCCAGCCCAGCAAGCGGAACAAAGTTGTATTTGATCATCGGAACGTTTGTAGTCTCGAGGCACTAGTGAATACGGGAATTAGACAGGCATAAAAAATGAAATCGGAACAAAAGACTTACTTCCTCCACTTCAGTGTTGCGTTCGAAGCTGAGTTCATAGTCGTTGGTGAGGTTCGAAAACTTCTTCTTCGCGAGATTGACTCGGGCCTTGGAAATGAAGTAGACTTTTCCTTCCTCCAGTCGCGGGTACAGCTCATCAACAACAGTGTTGAACCCAGTACCTCTGATTTCCCCCGACTCGTCCATGAGCGTGACATTGAATAGTTTTCCTTCACCTCGCTGATTTGACCACGTCTTGATATCAGATTTTTGTGTTACGCGCGCTTTTATTGTCCAGTTGTTCTGGTACGGACTGAGACCTTCGATAGGGTAAATGGAGGGTGTTCGGCCACCCTTAGCCGCAGTAGGTTGTTGGCGCTGCTGAGGTTGCTGATACTGTTGTTGCGTGACAGGTGTCGGGAACGATTGTACTACAGATGCGGTGGATGTTGAGGCTGCAGGTAGAGCCGAACCGTCCGCCTGTTCAGCATTTCCTGCCGGTCCGATTTGGACTGGATTACCGATTTTATCATCGGCAACACAGACAGGTGTTAGAGCAAGGATAATAATCAAGCTTACACAAGTGTAAGATTGAACTCTTGGTAGGGAAAAATGGCGGGGCATACCGTTTTTCCTGTACATAATTGCACGTCAACTTTTCGAGAATAGCGATTGTGTTTTTCCCTATTTTGTTTTCGTGAACGAGGTGGTTCAGTTGCGTAGCTAGCATGGCTTGGATGAAATTGACACCATCAGACATGATGATACGATGTCTGTCCACAGTAGGGTTATTCGTCGCGGAATTTGGGCTGACTTTCTTGATCGAGAGGAACTGAACAGTGTGAGGCGAATTAAAGAGATCTTCCTCTCCAGGGGCTGCATTCTGAAGACGAGCACAAATTCCTCCAGTAAGCTGAACCATTGCGATTGGGATAGAGTGAGAAAGGAATGAGACAAACGTGATGTGACGGACGCGTTTCGCTTATGAGTAAATTCTGTGGCGTGGGAATTTATATATCAGTGCCGCTGAGTATCAAACAGTCTTCAACACAAAAACTTCAAGTCATGTCCGAGTAAAGTCTCCAACTTCGACGCTAGAAACTGAACGACTTTGAAGATCTTCAATCTCGCGGACGTGGAAAGCCCGTAGTGTATAGTGTTCCTTAGATTTTGGAATTTTCGCACATGCTAACGGCCGCCAGACCAGCACTGAACCTCATTTGCAATTACCCGGGCCGTAACACAATTGCAATCTGATAAATATCAAAATGTAACCGACGGTTAACTTTTTGGCCTATCCCTTAAGGATCTCAATGCTAGCCCCTGCTAGCCCGGCATCTTAAATATGATAGCGTGAGTAATAGATCTTTCTGTATTATTGATTGAAGTAACTAAGAGTAACTAGGGGAGATGTATAATCTGATAAAGTCCAAGGACATCGACGCACACCAAAACACCTCTTCCAGGACGCCATATTCTACTGCCACTGTCAGTTGTCCGCCCTTCTCAATTGTCCTTCAACAACGTCCGTCTCGTGGCGTCCCGTCCAGCTTTCAGAAGTAATGAGAGCTCGTTCCCACCCGTCCCCCGTACGGGGCCTTTGCCGGAAGCTCTAGTAGCTTCTAGTTTCTCTGCCACTGCGCGGACAGGGCATCCTGCCCGCGCAGCCGTCGTCGACCTTGACATCGTCACAATGTACAGACATGCAATCCGCATATGCTGATCCCTGAGTCTCTTCAGCGCAGATACTGCGGCGTCATAGGGCTCTCGAAGCGTTGGCGTCCGCTGTGCCAATTCACGTATCGGACGAGGGTTGGCGGCAAGGTGAGCGAGATATTCTCGATGCTTGCCTGGCATATACCGTCTCATTCTCTCCATAAACCCGCGGTCTGCCCTTTTATTGTTTTCCGAGGGGGCTGGAAACCGTCTACGCAGGAGTTTATGGTCGACGTCGAGGAAAATGTCAAGAGCATGCATGACGCTACTCTGACCCGCCGACGGTCCGCTGAGATCTAGTTTCTCCGTGTCATCGACACCTTCGTATATCCAACCCGGCCAGGTCGGTCCTTTTGCATCACTACCCTCATACCAAGGACGAATGTCCCAATAGAAGACATGTGGATCACAAGTTGCGCGGACCGACTGAATGATCTCCCTGATATCCTCGATTATCCCTGCCAGACGTGTGAGGTCTCTGGAGACCTTGGAGATTGACGTCAAATCCGTAACGCTTGGAAGATTGTGATAGTCATCGATGATTCGCAACATCTCGACTCCTCGCAGTTCTGCTCTCGCAGAGGCGACATAAAAATTCCGCTCGTCCTCTGTCCCGGAAAATAGGTTTAGAAAGCGAATATTTTCAATTGACATTGGACGGTCTGGATTAACGAACTCCCAATTCCATAACACCGTATCGGCGAATGTTAGGATCGGAGCAATCCCGAGGGCCCGTGACACCTCCACCAGTGGGACGGCCAGCGACTTTGCTACGCGCACTGGGGATGCCTCTTCAGCTGGCGGCATTGAATGTACGAAAAAATTTACAAGCCATGCTAGTACCAAATGAGCTCGTTGAAGAAGGCGTACATCCGCATGAAGAACTTCGGTATCGAGGACAGGCCACTATTGGATCATCAGGTCAGCGAAATCTCATGTTAGAAATGATTATCTGCTCACTGATTTCACGTTATTTCTCCAGACTTCCCCATTAAGCCGTTTTTCAAGCGCTGATTCGCTCTCGTCTTCCCCTAGGCTCAACGTCTCCGTCGCCTGGGCTAGTGCCTTTTCCCAGATTTCGAAAGTATTTGAAAGTCGCGGAAGGGGATGCCGAGGGAAAAAACCTGATGCCACGTCAACATCAAAGTTGATCGGAGAAGAATGTTCATCAGCCGTTCTGCGATTGACGGTTGAGTTTAACAACGACAGCGCGAGTCTGAAAACTTGGGGTGGCGAGGGCAGAAGATTAATGATGTCCATGATCGTTCGCCGCTCAAGATAAATGACAATGTGAGAGGTGAGAGCGATTTCTGTTGCTTTGTGGGAAGTATTAACATGTCCTTTGAGGTCATCTTATACCGACGAGACCTAATACATCTCTGCGCCACATCAAAGTAATTAGCTGTGTAAACGCAGCTCTCCGCTGTGACTCGTCCCACCTGCGCGGTTCATCTCGAACCGACTATTCTGAGTTGGTCCCAGCCGATTGTCCTTCAAGTTGGGCTGTTTCTGCTTCCGTCAATACATCGGAGTCGAATCTTACAATCGGGTCTTCGATCGCGATCAGTTCCCCAATCTCGAAAGGAAAGTCTGGATAATTGAAATTGTCGTGACCAAGCTGATCGGAAACTGGTTTCTTAGTGATTTCCCCGGGCACTGGATGAGAGCGCTGACAACCTGGTTATCAAGCAAGGAACAAAAAGAGAAAAGGCCACCACATCCCCTTGACCCATAGCCAACTTGACAAAGGTGATGGATATCTAAAGTTTTTTCCATTGCGTGTGCCTTGAGAACTTTAATGTTGTCTTGTGACATGATATGATCAAACGGCTAGTTCGTGAATCCGATTGAACGTACCTGTCTAGATCTCGAGGATGTTTCTCCCTTCTGCAACCATCAATGAGTAGTCGCTGGTCACTGATGTTCCAAAATCCGGCGCTCCTTTCTGGTTTGGGAACTTATTCTCTTGTTGGAACAGTGAGTTTGTCCTAGCGTCCTAGACCATCTTTGATCCTCAGATTCGGGTGCACCGGAGATGTGTGCATCCCCCTTTAGAAATTTTAAACGAGTCTGCTTGCCCCATTCCTTTGGATCAGAACAGTTCCGCACCGATAATTACGGTGGATGAACAGCCTCGTATTGGCCTACCTATATCCAGAGAGGAAATGGAATCATTAATTGCCCCTTGAAATGTAGAGCACTTCGTGGTTCGGAAATATAACTCAATGCACAGCATATTTCTAGGGAAACGCGTGTCCCAAGATCGAAAAAATATAGATTCATTCCTCAATGACGGGTGGGTACATGTTTCCACTTTAGCCATACGAAATTTCCGTCTGAGTTATCCACAATTTCGCATTTACGTTTTGCCACCTCGAGGACTTTCTCCTCAACACCCATTTTCTCGCCCCGAAGGTCCTTGAACTTCGAAATTAATTCCTCCAGTCGGAGGCCAGTCGTGCCACCGCTGCTATGCGAACCTCGCACTACGGAACCAATTTCTTCTTCTGTCGGTAATGCATACTTCATAGGCCGTGACACCGTGACTGAAGCTAAATGCGCAGGAACTGTGAGTTTGGGTGTCGTGGCAAGAAATTCGGATGTCGGTGCGAAAAACCTCGCCACGATATCATCAGATACTTCTTGCAAGCTATCTGGTGACCACTTGGGTCGCCCTGCTCTCTTCTCAACGAGAACAGCCGTTACGCCAGTGGAGAAATCGGAACTTGCGCCACTCTAGATGTGAATCGGGTCAGATTGTCGGGAACAATAATTAATACAGTAGCCATTTTTACTCACGCAATACGCCGTTGCGATTTTTAATTCCATTTCCAACGCTTCCAAGAGCGTCATATTTTTCCCTTTGCGGATCGCATGCAGGGCAACCTTCAAGCTAGTGGGACTCCGCAGCCGTAGGGTGGCTAGCGTGTCCGTCGCCCATTGGCTTATAGAGGCATCCTTGTCGTTGCAATACAGTTTCAGATCGTCGAAAATTTTCTCAACTGTATGGTGCCGGAAGGCAAAGTCAAGCGCTGCACGTTTATCTCCAATAAATGGAGCAGGGGGTTCGTCCGGCTGACGTTCGGCAGAATGTTCTTCAATTGTCCGATCAACCAAAGTTTTGTGTGGGTCTTCAAGAGCCGAGAGTCGGTCAAGGAGCATTGGTATCCTTCTGGATGGAATAAAATGCGTCGCAAAACCAAGCTCGCTGGATTTTGGTTAATCAGAGCTGCAAGACACTTATAGTGTGCATCTGCAGACTCACAAAACGGCTCTGCCTTTTAAGGTGTCAGCGGTCAACGCGAGATATGTCCCCAACTCGCCATCAAGCCTCGACATAAAATAGCTCGCTCCAACATCGGGACAATATCCTATTTTAGTTTCAGGCATAGCGAATACCGTATTTTCAGTGGCGATTCTGAAAGGTGCATGTGCAGCGAGTCCGACACCTCCACCCACTGAAAAGCAGAACTATCAAGAAATTGCGTATTTCGGGGACGATTTGACTCACTAGTAACACCGTCTAATATGGCCACGTATGGTTTCTGTAGAGCACCCAAAATGTAGTCCATCTCAAATCTGGACAGAATCAGAACAATATCGATTTCAAATTACAGCAGCTACTTACTCTCGTTTAAAAAAATCAAGAGCTTTGGACCGCATCTCAGGATTTGCGGCATTTTGAATTACATCTTCGCGGCGATTATTTTGGTTGACTTCGTTGCTGGATGGAACAGGACAGACTTACTTGCAACATCACCGCCAGCACAAAATGCACGTCCAACACCGGTTCCGACAATGATGCTGCACAGATCTGATACACTCCATTCCTTGGAAGCATAATAAATGAGACAAAGGGGACATTAGCTACGCGATCGTCCTGACCTCTATTTTAGGCCGGAGGATATTGAGCATGGCTTCATCTAGAGCATTGAGTTTCTTTGAACGATTAAGGATGTACGTTCGGACTGCTAATTTGGATTCGAATAACACGGGTGACTAATGCCAATCCTTTGGCTATGAGACGGATCCTTGTAGGGGAACGGGAAAACGGTGCTTACATTAGACGGAATGGTAGCGGAACTTGTGGACATCATGTGTTGAGCAATAGCTTTGGTCCTGTTCACGGCGCGGACACCACTGCGAGACATCTTCCTGACGAGAGTTGTGACCAGCATCAGGAAGCCTTCGGATGACGATTTGCGCTAGTTTTGAGCGCTTGATCGGTTATTCAAGAACGAGCCGGACAGCAAAAATGCAAAATACCAATTTTTATGGTTAGGGTTGTGTCAACTTCAAGGTTGGGCTTAACCACAACCGCATAATTATTCAACACGCTATCTATGGACCTACCATCGGAAGGAACTCGTCTTAATCTTGCTGGATACCGCGGGACCGTTAGATTCGTTGGAAAAGTCGATAACACCGTCGGTATTTGGTTAGGAATCGAATGGGACGATCCTCATCGGGGTAAGCACGATGGAGTGAAGGATGGGAAACGATATTTCACTTGTCGGTGGGGCTGTGTAATTGTATTTCGTTGCGGCACTCCATTCAGGATACCATTTTTTGACGGTAGAGTTCGAAACGCGGGATCCTTCGTTCGGCATTCAGCGTCTATAGTCTATGGGACTTCCTTCTTGGATGCCTTGTTATCAAAATACATCGAACTCCCACATGGCTCTGCATCTCAAGAAAAGGTATTACTAGGCTCATCTCATGGCGCCATTGAAGTCGAGGCCGTTCGCTTGGACAAAATACGAGGAAAGCTCTCCAATTTGCAACGGTTATCCGAAGTAAGCCTTGACAACGAAAATGTCGCCAAGTGTGATCCACCAGGCGTAATACGCAATACATGTCCAAGTGAGCAATGTAGATCCATGTTCAATCGTATCTTGCAATAATGTAACATAGATGTCCGCGGGCTTGATATCTCCATGAGTCTTCTCCCGAGTTGGGATACGGTCTCATTGATAACATTCGAGCTCCCTTTACTTCGGAGACTGGCTCTAAAGTCAGTCAGACATCCTTCCTTTTGCTGCTGCAGTCTGCTCATTTGATTGCCCAGTCGAACTCGGTTGCAGTCTCCGAAAGATTTTGCGAAACTGGCCACAGCTTTTCTTTGCCTCACTGATTTACAGCTAAATGGTACTATGATAACTTGGCGAGAGATGCAAGATGTCACTGCCGTCATGCCGAACCTACGACTGGTCGAGATCGGTTACAACAATCTTTCACGCTTGTCTGTGCTGGACAATCCGCCGGCCAATGAATCCACCATTCAAACGATCAATCTTGATAGCAATGAGTGCCACGACTGGGTTCACATTTGCGGTTCTGTTGGCCCGTATAACTCGTTAGTGAATAGTTTTCAATTGGGACACGAGTTTCGATCCATTTCAAGCCTACAGCGCCTTATATTGGCCTCGAATTGGATCAAAACCATTCCTCTCCCTGAAGACCATCAACTACCACTACAGGGTCTCAAACATATTTCATTATCTTTCAACCGCTTGCAGGCATGGTGCGATTTTGATGCACTATCTCGTTGGTGTCCAGCTTTGGAGACCCTGACCGTAAGCGGCAACCCAATCGATGGTGAACATGTACGCCACCATTTCAACAGATTATTCCTAAAGAAGCTTCTCCACAGATCACGAGCTTGCACGATACTCACACCAATTCATAATCTCCAGGATCCCTACCCTCGTGGCTCTGAATGCGGCAACTGTGTGGACATTTTTGATGCCAAATCAAATCCTAGCTGAAGCGATTATCAGATATCCCCGAAGGAGCGCAAAGATTGTGAACTGTTTTATCTTTCCTATATTGTAAACCATGGCCCCAAGTCCGAGGATCACCGACGCCGTGAACATCCGCAATGGCAAGAATTATGTAATAGTGCGTCCTTATTCTACAGGTCTCTTCATTCTGCCAAATTGGCTTGTCAGAACACGGTAGACCAGACGAAGCTCCAAAAGGAAAAAAACACGTGGACAAGCTCAGTAACCGCCTCATCGGTACGCGCTTTCATACCAAACTTGACACTAATGCAGTAAAGCTGAGAAGCATGCCTTTCCGTCAGAGTTGAACATATATCGGTGTTTCAGCCCACCTCACTCTGACCCTTTACGGGTTTTGCCGACAATGTCGCTCCGTACCCTGCGACTGAAGATTTCCAAGTCCATGAAAATTGATTTTGGCAAGATCGTGCTGTGGCTCAAAATGGAGGATGGTACTCTTGCAGAGCTTGACAGTGCTCATGACGCGCATGATTTGGCGTGGTTGGGATTAGAGGACGGTTCCGATATCCTCATTCATATGCAAGACAAGTAGCTAAGATGCATTCTGAAATGAACGTTGTACATGGATGAACGTTTCAGGAAAACAAATAAACGAGCAAAATGAGAGTCCAGGGTTGCTTTCGATCGCAAACGTGCTGCGTGCCTTTGATTGAACAATAGTGGAGCGCTTAAGATAAGTTTTTACCACCGGACCTTTACCGGCATCGTAGTCGCTCCGGAGGGCCACGAGGCACCTTCCCATGACGTCACGGTTGCTTCAGTGCGTTGGGGATCGGTCCAATGATCCATACCTAGTGAGCGAGCGAGGAAGGCGTGAAGGATCCTTACGATATCGTTCGTGCGGTGACCAACGAGTTTTGACAGAAAAGTACACCGTCCACATACACGACAACACCAAATGGAGGAGAGAAGACCAACATAGAATCGGAATAACCATTGATGGACGCCGTCCGTTTTCTGTTTGGGCCAGCGTCCGGAATCAACCTCCTTAACGGGTCCAACCGCCATCCCCATTTGCGTGCCTCGGAGGCCTCTCGTCGAAGCGTTCATCCTTCTCGTCGCGTCTTCTGTCGTCCCTACGTCTGTCTAAATCGTCCCTGCGTCGGTCATAATAATAATCAGGCCCTCTGCGGTCATCATAGCCTCCTCGCCGGTAATCATCGTACCCTGCAGGCCTTCTATCGTCAACCTCCCTCCTGGGGGGCGGAGACCTGGGCGGGCGACGGTCATCATATTCGGCACGGCGAGGAGGCGATCTGGAGCGGTCTCGGCGATAAGCTGGACGTTCATCCCTATAGCGTTCATCCCTGTAACGGTCGTCACGGGGAGGTCGGTCGTCACGGCGGTAATTGTCGGGACCAGCGCGCTTGGTGGATAAAATCAGCGATAGTCGGGACCCGAAGAACCATCGTAACCCACAGTTTCATCGAGGGCCACACGAACGGGCCTGCCACGGAGATCCTTGCCATCCAATTCTTTAACAGCGCGGTCGGCGTCTTCGCGGGACAGATATTCGAGGATGCTGTTTACTTTCAATCAGCAACAAATTGTAGACTGAAATGTCGCACTTACCCTTGACCAGGGAAGTCACGATCGATGTCGGCGAAGGAGACACTGCCTGCATCTCGACCGAAGTCCTTCAAGTCCTAAGAGCGAGGGGTGACAGATTAGGCTCCATCCTTCCATTATTATATCTCGGGCAAAGGTCCATAATCCCAAAAGGATGAAAGAGGATCCAACACAGGGATAGTTCAAAAGGCCCAAATCGTTCAGCCGTGATATGCCAAAGATCGTCCAATGAGAAAGGCAAATGGCTCAACAGTGGAGCCAGGTAGACAAAAGGATTCCAATGGGACCGGGAAGAGCCAGGAACGACGGAACCGGGAAAACATCATACCTGCCAACTCGTGTCACGAGAAACACCAGAAACGATCAGTCGAATGCCAGGAGGCCTGCGAGAACGAGGAGCACTAGGCAGTGTGAAGGTATTTGTCAGCTCTCGTTCGGTCAATGCATCGCATCATACCCATGGTTCCTGTCTCCTTCGTAGACATCGCGGCGAGGACGACTTTCTTTGGCAAATTCGACAACAATGCTGATCAAGAAATGTAAACGTAAGATGGTCATTGAATTGAGGCAGTGCTCACTTGACGCCCATGAAGGGCTTTCCATTGAAGTTATGAACCGCATCCTCAGCGTCCTGTATTATTCATTAGAATACTGGGGTTCAGGTGAGCGACTAGGCATATTGCCTTTGAGCTCTCAAACTCGACGAAACCAAAGCCTGACGAAGGTTTATTGAGCCTGGGGTTGGTTGAATCTTTCTTTTCGGACGAACCCGTCATGACACGGCAGTCAATGATACGGCCATAGCCTTCAAAAAACTTGGAAACATCATCTGAACGAGCATCAGTAGGTAGTCCTGCAGGATTCAAGGTCAAATGTGAAAACTAAAGGGAAATTCTGTCAGGGATGCGCCTTACTGCCGAGATAAAGACGTCTAGCCATTGTGGTTTGAAACAAGGGAATCAAAATTAAAGTTCAAAGTTGCCTGAGTTTGAATCAAATCAAAGTAGGTCCGTGCGCAGCTTCGACCACATTTTTGTGATATTTTATATAAACCTCCGGACTAACTCAGGAAATACAAATAACGGTGTACATGTGAGCACAGGAGGCAAACTAGTGCTGCGACCAGTCAATAGAATTGATATCGATTCCTTCTTGAACCATCTCCCAAAGGGGGCTGTGAAGACAGAATCAACTTATACTACCTAGAAAGGGATGATTTGAAGTTGTACCTCATCTCACGGAGCCTATGCACAGTTCCAACGATATGCTCCACAACAAAGTCGATCTCGGCCTCTGTTGTAAAGCGACCAATTCCGAATCGGAGGGAAGAGTGAGCCATATCCTCCGCAGCACCTTCAAAGAGAAATGGATCAGCGGAAGTATCGGGATTTTTT
>Ga0210383_10001900_pt1 | contig 18999 bp, 12 predicted proteins | sample IncBWC14OmetaG_FD_160072 | JGI IMG/M metagenome (GOLD analysis project Ga0210383, IMG submission 160072) | Forest soil microbial communities from Barre Woods Harvard Forest LTER site, Petersham, Massachusetts, United States - Inc-BW-C-14-O ...
TAAATCGCACGATATTCCTCGCGCAGGGCATCGGCAATCGCGTACACGTATTCCTTTTCGGTCGGATAATATTCGTTCACGCCATCGTATGCCGAGCTTGCCGGTGCGACGACTGGGAGAAACGCTTCCTCCGCGTTCACCGCGCGCAGTGCTGCCTTCAGATTCGAGATGTCGCGATCAATACTCGCGTGATCGCGATAGTTTATCGGCCCGACGCAGGCTTCGGTCGGCACTCCTTTCGACATCCACGGAAATTCCGCCGCCATCACTTCGGGAAAGCGGTCGCGGTCGCGACCGAGCCAGTAAACCGGACGCAATTGTTCAGGGCGATGCTCGAATCCGGTGATGCGTTCGAGAATGTAATTCGCCCAACTGGACTTGCCAAATTCGCCGTCGTTGACGATGTCAATGCCGGCCTTCGCCTGAAGCCTCACGACCTCTGCGACCGACTCGCGCAAAGCGATTTCAAAACGCTGCATGTTCTCGGCCGACTCACCCGCAGTCGCGGCGAGATCCCGCAGATGCTGCGGACGAACAATGCTGCCGACGTGCGTGGTCAGAATTCGGTTTTCGCTTCGTTTCATTTCGTGGCCGTCCCCGGTGATAGTTGCTCGTAAATCAGATTCGACTCAATTCCGAGAGGTGGATCCCGCCGGAGCCGTGATGGGCTCGAGCGTGGCCAGAATTTCCTTTCGACGATCTTCGAACCAGGGAGGCAAATGCAGCTTTGTGCCCAACTCGCTGGCCTTCTCATCTTTTTCGAATCCTCCGGGCACATTGCAGCAGCACTCAACCAAAATACCGCCCGGCGAACGGACGTACATCGAGTGGAAATAGAAGCGATCCTTGATTTCGGATGCGTCGGTGTAGCCGAGCTCTTCGTAGATCGCCTTCTGCGCAGCCATTGCATCGTCATCGGCGACCCAGAGAGCCAGATGATGAACCGTTCCCGAGCCAAAGGTCCAACTCCCCGGCGCGCGATCTGGCTCATGCAGGAGCGTAAGAGTCTTGTTTGCCCCGCCACCGCCGATCTCGAATCGGTGGTAGGCGCCGTCAACGCCTGTCTTGCGGAAGCCGATCGCTTCGGTGAGGAATTTTTCCTGCTCGCTCACGTCGCGGACCGAGAGGACTGTGCCGTGAAAACCATGGATTGACTCAGACCGCGCAATTTCTTTCGTCGTCCAGCCTTCGCGCGTGTCGTCCTTATCTTCCATTATTTCGAAACTGAGCCCGGCTGGATGAGTGAATTGAATGAAGCGCTGCCCGAACCGTTCCTTGATCTCGCTATGGTCAACCTTGTGTTTCTTGAAGTGGCCCTGCCAGAAAGGCAACGAGCCTTTGGAAACCGTGTATGTGATTGACTGCACCTGTCCGGAGCCGCGCTTCCCCACAAGATTGCTGTACGGAAACGTGGTCATGATGGAGCCGGGCTCGATATTGGCGTTCGAGTAGTACAAATGGTAGTGCGGAGCCTTTCCGTCCATCAGAATCGTTTGCTTGGCCAGCCGCTGGCCGACGATTCCGGTAAAGAAATTGACGTCTTCCTGCGCGGCGCCGGCACACGCAGTAATGTGGTGATATCCAGTGGCAGGGTAGTTCATTGGGACCTCATTGCAGAGCGAGTTCGGTTCGCAGTTTCGGAATCCTGCGGCTCCGCTCTTGGCGAACCCGCACGTTCCGCAGACTCAACATCGTTCGGGGCGAGCCTATGGTTTCGTTTGGCTCCGCGTCGTAGATGCAGCGGGTATTTACTACGAGCCATTGATCGCTGTCAATACGGGATTGTATGCAAGACCGACTTCGGTGCCACAGCCATCGACGCTAGATATGAAGATAGATTCATTTGCGTCCTAAAGATGCATACAGTCTCTTTCACTTTTGTGCGGATCATGGGAAATTTAACCCGTTGCCACCTTATTGCGGATCGCCTCGTAGTATGAGATTCTCACGCCGGAATCTGAGATGACTCACACCCATCGATACAAGAATGCAGGTATTGCGATCCTTTTACTTCTGCTGGCGATGATCTTGGCCCGTCCAGCAATTGCACAACAGGATCCATCAGGAGAATGGTCTCCTCGATTTGACGAGGACCGTCAGGAGCGGCTGGCCGGCGCTGAAATCGGCGACTACCTTGGTCTGCCGATCAATCAGGCTGCACGCCAGCGAGCCGATAGCTGGGACGCAACGCTCATGGAATTGCCGGAGAATCAATGTCGGCAGCACGGATCGGATTATGGCTGGCGCGGCCCGTCGGGTCTGAGCATATGGAAGGTAGTGGATAAGGCGACGCAGAAAGTGATCGCGTACCATACTCACCTCTCCGCATATGGCGCGGAGCAAACAATCTGGATGGACGACCGGCCGCATCCACCCGATTATGCGCCGCACACCTGGGCGGGATTCTCGACGGGAAAATGGGAAGGCGACATCCTGGTGGTGACGACAACGCACTTGAAGGAAAATTGGCTCGGATTAAACGGCGTTCCACGAAGTGACATGGCCACAGCTACGGCGCACCTGATGAGACATGGCAATTATCTGACGGTCGCGGCGATCACATACGACCCGGTCTATCTTACCGAGCCACTGATTCGGACCGTGGATTTCATCTACAACCCCCAGCAGCAGATGGCTCCGTGGCCTTGTGAATCTGTTGACGAAGTGGATCGACCCGCGGGAGTAGTGCCGCATCATCTGCCGGGGACGAATCCGTTTCTCGACGAGTTCGGGAGAAGATACGGAGTTCCGCTCGACGCGGCCCGAGGCGGAGCGGAAACAATGTATCCGGAATACATGCTCAAGCTGAAGAGTATGAAAATCCCGCCGCCGCTTCCGAAGAAAACCCAAGGTCAGTAGCATCAAACTGCGTTACCTCCAAGCAGGCGCTCGCCCCCTACATCCACTTAACCACTGAAATTCCCCTGGAGTAGCTCGTGTTCGCAACCTGGTAATAAGGATTGGCTTGACCTGCTATTACATACAATCGTATTCAACGTAATGCATTTCTGAATCCCAGAGTCTGGAAAAATTGTATGTAATATATCTGTTTTCATTGCTTTCTGGCGCCCAGACGGCAGATGCATCTTCTCCATAAATGGGACTGTGTCGTACATAGTTGAGCTGTTGTATACATATTTATCTTGACAAGTGCATTCTGACGGTAGTAATTACTCCGCACAATGGGGCTGCGGCGTCCTCAAGCGCCTGAGTTCCTAACGCTTCACTCAAAAGGGACGGTGGGAAATGGCAAATAGCCAGGGGGTTTGTAAGCGAATTTGTGTGAACCTATGCGTAGTTCTCCTCGTGGTTCTGTTCTGCGCAATCCGCGCGCAAGGCCAAGCTGACACCGCCTCGATTGCGGGAACGGTGACCGATCCTTCAGGTGGCGCGGTTGTCGGTGCGAAAGTCGAAGCCACCAACGTCGGAACGAACGTGGCTCAAAGCACCGTCTCCGATTCGGCCGGCCGCTACAAATTGGCCGACCTGGTAGTCGGCACATATAACGTGCAAGCCTCGAACGCAGGATTCAAGATAGTGGTGCATACCGGCGTCGTCCTCGCCGTAGGCGGAAGCGTCGTCGTGGATTTCGCGCTTCCCGTCGGTCAAATTACCCAATCCGTTAGTGTGGAAGCCGACGTTTCTCGCGTCGAGACCGAAACGTCCGAGGTTTCCACGCTGGTGAGCCCCCAGCAAATGCGCGATCTTCCCCTGAACGGTCGCAATTTCGAGCAGCTTATTACGCTGGCTCCAGGCGTGGCCACAATCGCCCCGGCTAACAACTTCGTGACCGGGCGCATGTACGGCATGCAGAACAACTATTCCAGCTCCGGTGCCAGGCCCACTGGCCAGATGTTCTTGCTGGATAATACTGACATCCGGGATTTCTGGGAACATGGAACCGGCTCCGGTTACGCGGCCACGTCGCTCGGCGTCGAGGCCATCGGAGAATTTCAGCTGCTGACCAACACCTACACCTCGCAGTTCGCCGGGAACGGAGTCGTCATAAACGCGACGAGCCGTTCGGGAACGAACGACTTCCACGGCGGGGCATATGAGTTCTTTCGGAATAACGTCCTGGACGCGCGAGATATCAGCGATCCTTTATCAGGACCGCCTCCCTTCAGGAGAAATCAGTTTGGCGGAGATATTGGCGGTCCAATCAAGAAAGACAAATTGTTCTTTTTCGCCAACTACGAGGGATTGCGCCAGCTTCTGGCAGTTACGTCGTTCCCGTTTGGCGTCCCCGAACCTTATACCAACGCGGGAGAGTTGCCGTGTTTCATCCCGGCCACGGGAGCACCCAATAATTCGAACCCGGCCTGTCCTGTAGGAGGGGGCGGCGACGTAGGTAGCGCGGGGAATCCGGTATTGCCGGTTCCGGGCGCAAGTCAGCTGGCGCAGGACATCAGTAAATTGTACGGGCTATGCACGACCTGCCGGCCGGCGGCGTTCGGCACGGCGTTCGGGGGAGGAGGAGCTCCAGTCGGCTACGATCAAGGAGGCTTTCAGTATGTGACGACCGCCCAGCCTCTGACGGTCAATGAGGACTACGTCCTGGGGCGCATTGATTACAACCTCGGCCCCAACGATACATTATTCGGCAGATACGTTTTTGATGACGCCCGGGTTGTGAACGGTCCGCAGGACCCTCTCGGGATTTTTCCTGAACTTGAGTTTACACGGGATCAGTTCTTTACGCTCACGGAAAAGCACATCCTGTCGCCAACGATGGTGAATTCGATTCGCTTCGGATATACGCGCGCGAATGAGAATTCTCGGACTGCGTTCGGACTCAACGCAGCACAGGAGTCGGCGGTTGGCCTAGACTACGATCCGCTCGACTTCACCGGTTCGACCTTGGCGGGCTCCAATTACGCGGGAGAGACGCGCACGGATGGCGTGTACTCCGCAGCCAACGGGATCGTGCCGGTGGGACCGGATGCCGACAGGCCGGATACACTGGTTCAAAGCAAATTCAGCGGCGGCGACGATTTTGTGTGGACACACGGAGCGCACACGATCAAGTTCGGCGTTGTTATCACTCGAGTGCAGACAAATAACCGCCAGATAGCCTACTCTGCCGGTCAATGTGCCCTCGTCCAGCTGAGCCTGCAAGATTGGATCAGCGGAGAACCATTTCTCGATTTTGCGGTCCCGCCGGGTTTCGCTGACGGCGACCGGTATTTCCGCGAAATTGACGTAGCCCCGTACATCCAGGACGACTGGAAGGTTACGCCCCGGCTGACATTGAATTTTGGCTTACGACTTGACTACGCCACCAACCCAGTAGGCTGGGCCGGTGGCAATAACTCGCTGACGACCCTCGTTGGGTCGTTCCGCCCGCCAATTGGACCCCAAGCTACTGCGCCTAACTGCTCCGCCATCACCGTGCCGGCTGAATACGCGGGATGTCTGACGGGCATCTTTACACCTGTGAAGCACGCATTCGCGAACAATCCCAATGCACAGAACTGGGGTCCCCGGTTCGGATTCGCCTTTGATCCGTTCAGCAATCACAAGACTTCCATTCGAGGAGGTTTTGGCATTTTCCATGACCCAGTCGCCGCTCGCATTTACGAGTCGGGATTCATCGCAACACCGCCGTCAACATTCTACGAAGTATTCTTTCCCTGCTTCCCAGATCCGTTTAAGAACTCGGCCCAATGCCTGGGAAGCCTGCAGGCCCCATTCGGCATTCCCGGGTTTAACTCGATCGCGCCGGCCGAATTCGCCGGCGTTGATTACCAGGTTCCCAATGGCTCACCTTATGAGATGCAGTACAACCTGAACATACAGCGTGAAATCGCGCATGGCACCGTGCTTTCAGTCGGCTACGTCGGTGAAGTCGCCCGCCATTTGTGGACACAGGAAGATATCAACGTTCCCAAGTGCTTCACGTATCCCGATTGTACGGCTTTGCCCCAAAACCCCGGCTCATATCCTACTGGGGGCGGAGGGATTTTCGTGGGTCAAACATCCATGGGCCAGTGCCCTGAGGCGCAGCTAGGCCAAGCCACATGCTATGGCAGTGGAGTCCAGTTCCCCACGCCATTTGGAGGTACAACCCCGGGACCCCGTATCAACGGTAACTTTGGCGAGATGGTGACCGAAACAACCACGGCGGCGTCAAGCTACAACTCCCTTCAAGTCAGCCTGAATCGCCAGTTTGCCCATAACCTTGCCGGGCAGATCAACTACACATGGTCGCACTGCATTGACGATGGTTCGTTTGCAACGAGCCTGGAGGAGTTCGCTCAACTTGTTACGAACCCATACAATCAGAGTTACGACTATGGAAATTGCACTTTTGACCTTCGTCACAACTTGAGCGCCAACGCACTCTACTCCCTGCCTTTCAAGGGAAACAGGTTTGTGGAAGGATGGCAGCTGGCCACGATTCTGGGTATGCACAAAGGCGTTCCCATCAACATTTATAACGGCTCAACAACTGATCCGGCTGACCTGGGAACCGAGTGGGCTACAAGGGCCAACTATACTTTCGCAGCGGGGTGCAGCCCCAACCAGATCATCGACAAGAAGAACGTGCCTGGGCAGCCTAACACGACGCAGTGGTTCAACCCACAGTGCTACGAGCCGCAGGCTCCTGGGTACTATGGGAACGTTACCAGGGACAGTGTCCCCGGTCCTGGAACGATTGCATGGGACTTCTCCATCCTGAAGGACACAAAAATTACGGAGAGTGTAAACCTGCAATTCCGAGCTGAGTTCTTCAACATCATCAACCACTACAACCCGGGGGCGCCCGCGGGTAGTATCAACACACCTGGGGCACAGTCTTTGACCGACGGTCAAACGACCCTCTCGCAGGCCCCTGTCGTGACCCCACGACAGATTCAATTTGCCTTAAAGCTTTCCTTCTAGGTTCGCGGTCCTCCGAGCCGATGCCAGACCGGAGTCTGGCATCGGCTCGGATCTTTCCGTGCACCGGACGGTACAAACATGAACATTCGAGAAGTGGATTTGCGGGCAATCGCCAAGAAAATCGGCTGAAATCAGGCCACGAAGTAGATATCCTCGGGACGTCCATTCCGCGAGGGGATGCATGCGGCAACGGCACAAAAAGTGGCGATAGGACGGTTTCTGGGTGATAGCGAAACATCGGCCTCAACCAGAAGGATGTGTCGCTGGCGACCGTTGAGCGAGTCCCCTGTGAATTGCCTGCGACTACTGACTCCCGTGCCCGTCCAATTAGATAGTGCCATTCCGCTCTAATTTCCTATTGCATGCAGTGTCTATCATAGTGTATACATTCGCTAACTTCGCGCTCCCCTAGATTTTAAAGAGCGCTTGGCTGCCGCCCGGGTAGAGGCCACCCCCCCTGCCCGGGCAGCGTTCATCTTCAGGTCCTAGTTCCCACATCGTAGTTTGAATGCCCCCGCACGTGACGTAAGGTACTCTCGGGATCTCCGTTCACACAAGAAACTCAGTCCGCCCAGGCATCAGAGCGCGCGATCTCGCGGCGCTCAGCGATTGCTTGCGCCGTGTGGAGTTGGTAACATCCGCGTGATTGCAGGGCGCCTGGAGGCCGACATTGCGCGCGGCAGCGGGCGGACCCCCAAATTCAGCGCAGACTCGACAAGATTGGCGTGCAAATGGCCGGTAAGAATTCACGAGTAATCGTAAGAATTCGCGAGATGATTTTGCATGGCGAACTCCAGCCCGGTCAGCGGGTGAGGGAGGTGGAGTTGGCCAGCAACCTGGGAGTTTCGCGAACTCCCGTCCGCGAAGCTTTGCCGATGCTCGCGCAAGAAGGGATCCTCATCCAGCTGGATACGCGCGGGTTCGTGGTGCGCGAATTTACACGCAAAGAAATCATGGACGCCATAGACGTTCGCGGCGTGCTGGAAGGACTGGCGGCACGCACTCTGGCTGAACAGGGACCTTCGCGACGCCTGATGCAATCCCTACATGATTGCCTCCACGAAGGCGACGAGATTTTCGCCAAGCGGCACCTGATCGAATCCGACGAAGACCGCTATGGTGACATGAACAAGCAATTTCATGCACTGATCGTCCAGGGGGCCGGCAGCAAGGTCATCGCCGAAGCGCTCGAGCGCAATGGCCGCATCCCTTTCGCTGCGGCCCACGCGATCGCGTTTGACAAAGTGGACCTGCATCGCATGTTTGACATGCTGTGGTATGCGCACCATCAACATCATGCGATCGTTCAGTCTCTCGAAACTGGCGAGGGCGAACGCGTCGCGGCTCTGATGTTCGAGCATGCGGTTACAACAAAGACGAGCATCAACATGGAGCGAAAGTCCTGGCGATCAGACACAGACGGTGACGCGCCAGCCACTTCGAACTCCGGGCCCGACAATGGATCGCGCAGCTGAACGAAGTGGCGAGAGAACATGTTGGGGCGGTGGTTTACGCCGTAGAAGCTGGCGTTTTTCGGTCGTTGTGGTGCGTGCGCGTGAATTTATTCGGTTAGGAACTCGATGAAATTATTGCTATCGGTGTCCCACCCGACCGTTCCCACTAGGCCGTCGGATCCGTCGAGCTATCACCTATTCAGTCGCCGACATTAAGACGAAGACCTGTTGTATACGCTTGTACACATTTGGGACCTGAGCGTATACTCTTTGTCGCTGTAAGAGAGCTAGCTGTATCGCGAGCCGAAGCGGTGGGCTTCGTTCTCGTCCGGCGTTTACCAGCGCACACATGTTGCCGCTGATTTCCCGCTAATCGCCAAAAGGAGACATGCCAGTGGGCCACAAGAGTTTAGAGGACCTGTTGCAAGCCACCGGGAATCCGGTGAAGCTGCTGCGCAATTCGCAAACTGGTCCATATGTCTACCCGGTGGTTCCCAGCGAATTCTCGAACTGGAGAGATGAACAGCGCGCGTGGCAACAGGCCTGTGTTCTCTTCAACCAGTCCTATCACATGACGGACATGTATGTTGAGGGCCCCGATGCGCTGAAGTTGCTGTCCGACCTCGGCGTGAACAGTTTCAAGGGCTTCGTGCCCGACAAAGCCAAGCAGTTCGTGGCGTGTAACTATGATGGTTATGTGATCGGGGACGTGGTTCTCTTCTGTCTTGATACGAATCTGTTTAATCTCGTCGGACGTCCTTCGATTCACAATTGGGTGCAGTATCACTGCGAAACCGGCGGCTATAACGCGAAAGTGGAGCGAGACGAACGAGCTGCTGCCAGACTGGGACCGATCGTTCGCAAAGTTTACAGATTCCAGGTTCAGGGCCCGAATGCCATGAAGGTCATCGAGAAGGTCACAGGTAAACCAGCACCCGACATCAAGTTCTTCAACATGTCCAGGGTTACAATTGCTGGGCGGGAAGTCCGCGCCTTGCGTCATGGCATGGCCGGACAGCCTGGATTGGAGCTTTTTGGTCCCTGGGCGGATGGCGATGCAGTCAAGGCTGCCATCGTTGAAGCCGGTCAGGAATTCGGACTTCGACAAGTGGGCGCTAGGGCGTATTCTTCCAACACTCTCGAATCAGGATGGATTCCGTCGCCGATGCCGGCGATCTATAGCGGGGAAAAAATGAAAGCCTACCGGCAGTGGTTGCCGTCCAACTGCTATGAGGCCATAGCGTCCCTCGGTGGCAGCTTCTATTCCGATAACATCACCGACTACTACCTCTCGCCGTATGATCTTGGATACGGATCCATCGTCAAATTCGACCACGAATTCATCGGCAAAGAGAGTCTTCAGAAAATGGCGTCCAACCCGAAACGGACGAAAGTAACGCTGGCCCTGGACAGCGAAGACGTAACGAAGGCTCTGGGAACGATGTTCCAGAAAGAGAACCGGGCGAAATACTTCGACTTTCCATCTGCCGTCTATTCGACGTTGCCGTATGACAAAGTCTTGAGAGACGACAAGATGGTCGGGATTTCAACGTGGTGTGGATATAGCGCCAACGAAGGCAGGATGCTCACGCTCGCCATGATTGATAACGAACACAGCGAGCCCGGCACTGAGGTGACGTTCGTGTGGGGTGAAGAAGGTGGTGGATCCTCGAAGCCCACAGTTGAACGCCACGTGCAAACTCCTATTCGGGCGGTTGTGAGCCCCGTACCTTACTCCGAAGTGGCGCGCGTCTCGTATCGTCCACAAAAAGTCGCCTACTAAACCCACACTTTCCCGACGTCCTTCTCGTTAAAGAGGAGGACGTCGGTACGTTTCCTATCACGCCTACCATAGTTCTCTTTCGTTTCTGCAAATTTGGGACTGCCAGCCGTCTCATCGCAGCGTAGACAGAATTTCCTAGATAGCGACCAACCAATTTAATATCTTCGTGACTGGCGATCCTGGCCGGCGTCGCGGAGGTATGGAGCCAAACATGACATCAACAGCTGGAGTGGTGCTGGTGGCCGGAGGTACCGGCGGATTGGGCCGCGCGGTGACTCTGGCATTCCTGGGGACAGATGCCCGCGTTACAGTCACCTATCGAAAACAGCAAGAGATGGATACGCTGAAGACGCTGGCCGCGGATAAAGCTTCTCAGATCGAAGGATATAATGTTGATGTCACGGATGAAGCGGAAGTAAGCAAGCTCGTGGATGGAATTGTCGAGCGACACAGACGACTCGATGCTTTGGTGAACACCGTGGGCGGTTATGCGGGCGGTGTCAAATTGTGGGAACTGGATACTAAGGTCTTCGATCAAATGCTGGCGTTGAATCTGCGCTCGGGTTACGCGCTGTCACGCGCTGCCGTAAGGGTGATGCTGAAGCAAGGCAGCGGGGCAATTGTAAACGTTGCGGCGAAGGCGGCTATTGATCACGGCGCCGGCGCCTCTGCGTATGCGGCGTCAAAAGCCGCCGCGGTGGCGATGATGGACTCTTTCGCTGAAGATTTGAAAGGCAGCGGAGTGCGCGTGAATTCGATACTCCCCAGCATCATTGATACGGAAGCCAACCGGAAAGCCATGCCCAAGGCTGATTTCGCGAAGTGGCCAAAGGCGGAGGACATCGCGCGCGTAATCGTGTTTCTATGCAGCGACGATGCGAAAGTAATCCATGGCGCTGCCGTGCCCGTTTTCGGGAATAGCTAAGAGTTGATTGTAGTTCCTCGGACACGAGAAGCGGCCGTAGCGAAAGGACCAGGTTGCAGACTCCGCGCTGCATCTGCTATACAGTCCGCGCAGTCACAGGGCTCAGGGGGATCACGTGCGCGGAAAACTTATTTTTGTTTGTGCGTTTGGAATATTGATGGCGGGCGCCATTCTTGGCCGTCCCAACATGCTACAGGCGTTTCCCGGCGTTCCGCAAAGCTCATCGGATTCGAGCGCTTGCGACCGCACCTGCTTGAACAATTTTGTGGATCAGTATCTCGATGCCGTGGTGGCGCACGATCCCTCGCGGCTGCCCGTGGCGAAGCTCGTCAAATTCACTGAGAACGGCCAGAAACTCGAATTGGGCGACGGTTTCTGGAGAACGGCCACGGGCAAGGGAACGTACAAATTCTACGTGGACGATCCACAGGCAGGCCAGGTGGGATTCGAGGGAACGATGCAGGAGGCTGGCCAGCCGGTGATCGTCGCCGTGCGATTGAAAATCGAGAATCAGAAAATTTCCGAGATCGAAACGATTGTGTCGCGCGGCCAATTTGCGCAAGGCGGCGCCGCGAATTTGGAGAAACTCGGCAGCCCACGCGCTGCGTTTCTCGAGGAGATTCCGGCCGGTGAGCGCGCGACCCGACTCGAACTGATCAAGACGGCCAACAAGTACTTTTCCGGAATGCAGCAGGACGATGGGAAACACGATTACTCGTTCTTTGCCGATGACTGTAACCGCCTGGAAAACGGAATGCAGACCACCAATAATCTCAATCCGATGCCGGGCTTGACCGCGTCCGGCGCTCCACGCCCCGCTCCTTCTGCGAAGTACGACCCCGCGCAGAAGCCGACAATGTACTCGGCGGGTTGGTCCTGCCGTGATCAGTTCCAATCCGGCTTGCTCCACTTTGTGTCGCTGATTCGTGATCGGCGCTATCCCGTTGTTGATCAGGAGCGCGGAATTGTATTCAGTTTCGTATTTTTCGATCACCAGGCTGGAAACACCCGCAACTTCGAGACGCCGGACGGGCGCGCAGTTACTGCCGGACCGACGACTCCATTCACATGGGAGATCGCGGAGATATTCAAGGTTCGGAAGAATCAGCTACACGAGATCGAGGCTGTCCTGACTCAAGGGACATACGGGCAAGGATCGGGATGGAGCAGCTGGGAGAATTCGAGGTCCGATCAGCCGCAGTGGTAGGGGTCCGACATTCACCCGTCGAAGGAGGAGTCGTGCGCAGAAAATTGCACATCGGGAGTGCGGCTGTCGTTCTGATTCTCGTTGCCTTCGTCGCCTCATCGAAGGAGGTTCGAGTGTCGGCTGCTCCAGCGCTGCCGCCCGCTTCCGATTCTTGCGATCGCGCGTGCCTCAACGGCATCATGGACCAATATCTCGCGGCAATGGTGACTCATGATCCCTCGCATTTGCCGCTCGCGAAGACGGTGAAATTTACAGAGGATGGCGTGCCACTCGAGCTGGGCGATGGCCTCTGGGCAACAGCCTCCGGTCTGACTAATTACAAAGTCTATTTCGACGAGCCGGCGATGGGTGGCGCGGGCGTTTTCACTCTGGTTCAGGAGAACGGGAAGCCGGCGATATTGCACGTACGGCTGAAAGTCGTGAACCAGAAGATTACCGAGATTGAGACTCTGGTCGCGCGCAAGGAAACGACTTCTCTTTTTGGCGTCGAAAACTTAACGGTTCCGAGGCCCATTTTTCTCGAATCGGTTTCCGCCGCCGATCGCCCGTCGCGTGCGGAAATGGTCTCCATGGTGGGCAAGTACTTCGACGGCATCGAGCAAGGGAATGGCGATATCGTTCCGTTCGACAAAGATGCCATACGAATCGAGAACGGAATCCAGACGTGCCCGGGGTCCCCGACTTCACCGCTCGGAGCGCTCAGCTGCGGTGCGCAGCTCAGCACGAAAATCTTCACGTACATCCACACGATCAGCCCGCGCAGGTTTCCGATAGTGGACGACGAGCGCGGGCTTGTGCTCGCGATCGTGCGGTTCAATCATCCCGCCACGTCGCAGACAGTCGAGGTGGCTGGCCACGGCATGATGACGATGGGGCGCTATTCGCAATGGCCGAACAGCACAGAGATTGCGGAGCTTTTCAAAATACAGGACCGCAAGATCAAGGAAATTTCCGCCGTTATTGTCACGCAGCCTTATAAGGCGCCGACAGGCTGGGAGTAGCAGGCTCCGAGTGGTCCACTAGACCGCGACGTAGCCGTATCGCAGGTTCGTGCGATGCGCCCCCGACTTGAGGTAATCCTCTTTCAGCACAGCAAAGCGATCCATCTTTCCCCATTTTGCGGGCGCTTTGTAGTTGTAGAGGCGGGCGGAATTTCCGCTAAAGATTGCTGTTTTCACCGGGCCATCGGCCGCACCAAGGGGCTGCAATCCAAATTTCTGCTGCATATCTTCCGGAATTTCGAGGCGGCGCAGACCTTCGATCTGCCATTGCGGCGAGCCGGTCCACAGCGCGTCGGTGCCCCACACGACGTGATCGGCGCCGAGGCCTTTCACCAGCGTGCCTACGATGAACGCGGCGAGCTTCGGCTGCGCGACGGTGCTCAACGCAAAAACCTGTCCGAGATCGCCATAGACGTTGGTGACGCCGTACTTCGCCGGAATCTCGGCGAGGTCACTGACCCATTCGTTCCGGCCGGTCTTTTCAACGGTTGCCCACGCCTCGGCCGCGTCGGAACCGCCGCCGCCCACGTTGCGAAAGCCGGAGTGATAAATGATGAAATTCAACTGCGGCCAATCCTTGGCGGCTTTGCCCACGTCGCTCACATCTGCATAAGGGCGCAGCCGCGGAAACTGGCTGTCTAGAGACGGCGGGAAAAGGCCTTTGTGAACGCAGACATTCTTGATGCCTGCCTTCAGCATTTTCTCGTAGCCGAGATACGTGACTTTTTCATCGTCCATGCGCCACGGGTAGCGCGCGAGATCTTTGTGCGTGTTATCGCCGATCGTATAGCCCTTCACTGAATCGGGCTTGAGCGCCAGGCCGCGGTCGAGGTCTTCGAGCCAACCCGGTTTCCCGGGCGTGAAGATCGCGTGGCTCATCAGGCGCTTGGAACCGGCGGCTTTGTTCACTTTCGCGCGGGATTCCGACATCATTTCGTTGGTCAAGAACCAGTCCTGGGGAATGTCCGAGGGCGCGCTGGAGATGATCGCGACCTTCGTATCGCTATCGAGAAAAATCTCCTTGAAGTAATTGTTGTACTTCAAATCTTCGATGGTCTGCTTCTTGCCCTTTAGCTCCGGATTCCAGCCGGAGTCACCAACCGCCTGGCGCATCATGATGAACCCGGTGAGCCGCGTGTCGTCGCGCAAAAAGTGTGTGTGCCCGTCGAAAATGAATTGATCCTGCAGCAGGTTCGCGCGCTCGTCGGCCAGCCCCGGAGTGGCGGCCTCGGCGGCGGTTACGTCGAAAAGCGATCCGTAGACTTTATTCATCGCGAGAAATGCTGCGGCCATGCCCGCGGCCGTGGTGAAAAATGACCTACGGCTGATGCCCTGCTTGCGGGCGAGCTTGTTACCCATGTCCTTTAACTGCGCCTCAACCTGGCGCTGCTGCTTGTTCTGGCGCTGCGGGTAATATTCGTCGCTTGAGACAATCTGCGTTGGAATAGGTGACGGGAATGAAGAAGTCTCCGCGGGTTTCAGTTTCTTGAGTTCTTCGCGACTGAGGAATCCGCTCATGATGTCCTCCTGGCTCCGGTGCGCGCTCGGGGAATCATATGAGATTTCGCGAGAGGCCGCAAACGGCGCGGAAACAGGTCGGCCGCGCGTTGTTGCGTCCGGTGTTACTGTGTGGTTAGATGAAAAAACAATTTCTTGAATCGCGCGTTTGAATCGAGGAACCCGTGGAGACCGCCGAACTCCGGCCTCTGAGTCTGGGAGAACTCCTGGACCGCACGTTCACTCTCTACCGTAATCATTTTTGGGTGTTCGTGGGCATCATGGCGATTCCTGCTTCCTTCGGGATTCCCGTGAATTATCTGGTCCTCGCATTCCAGGGCAATTCGTTTTCTGCCGGCAGACCGCCTCTAGTGCCATCCCCCGGTTTGATTCTGGGATTCATCGTCGGTTTTTTGGCATTTGCAATCGTTTTGATCCTCGTACATTCGATTGCGCTCGCGGCCGTCACTCATGCCGTATCCGAGGCGTACCTGGGCCGCCGGTCAACGGTCCGGGATTCCTATGGGAGCCTCCGCGGGAAATTCTGGAGGTTAATGGGCGTCATTCTGAATATCGCCATTCGCCTGCTGGGAATCATGGTGTTGGTGTTTGTGGTTATTGCGGGCGTCGGCGGCGTGCTCATCGCGGCGACCGCTGCCGCAGGAGGTCAAGCAGTAGTGGCAGCCGTCACCGTACTTCTGGTGCTGTTCGTGTACCTTTTCGGCGCGGTGGCGTTCGTCTATCTCGCGCTGCGCTATGCCGTTTCGATTCCGGCTTTGATGCTAGAGAACCTCGGCGTCCTAGCGGCTATTCGTCGCAGCGTGCAACTCACGCGCGGGCGCCGAGGGCATATTTTTATCGCGTTCCTGCTGGCCGCGATAATCGGATATGTGGGATTCATCGTCTTTCAGGCGCCATTCACGATCGCGACGATGATTGCGCTTTTCCGAAATCACCATCTCCCGACATGGCTCGCATTAATGGCGTCCGTTTCCGGAGCGGTGGGCGGGACTGTAACCGGATCAATCTCCATGATCGTTCTGGTGCTCTGCTACTACGACACGCGGATTCGCAAGGAAGCCTTCGATCTGCAGTTCATGATGGCATCGCTCGATCGCCCTTCGCCCGTGGCAGGTACGGTGCCTTCGGCGTGAAACGCCTCCGACAGACGAAATCCCGGCGCATGGCGATGTGGAACGCCGCTCGCTGCCTGATTGCGCTGATGGCCACTCTCGCCTTCTCGTCGGCGAAGAGCCTGTGTCAATCGGCGAGTTCGGCCCCGCCGCAGCAATCGCTCACTTTGCAGGAATACATTACCGAGCTCGACCGCTGTTCGGCAGTCCTGAAAGTTTCGCCCGCTGATCCGGCGGCAATGCATGAACTTCGCACGACGCTACCTCCTAGCTGGACGGTAACAGCAGATGAGACTCACTACACAGTTTCAACGGACTGGCTGACCGGAGCGCTCGCGGGGATCGAAAAGAATCCAGGCGCGAACAGTGATGGACTCGCGCAGATTCGTGACAGGCTCAAGGCCTACCGCGAAGAGGCGCAGGCCCTGCAAACTTCGACCGGGTCGCAGAATCTGGAGCGATCGCGCACGCGGCTGAACTCCATCCTGAGTGCGAGGGAGTTTCGCGGGCAACGAGGACCGACCTGGCTGGACGCGCTCAAGGCGCGGGTGTGGTCGTGGATTGTGCGGCAGCTCGAACGAGTCTTTGGCCGGCTGGGCGGCTCGAAAACCATCGGCAATATGGTCGCGTGGACGGTGATCTCACTGGCCTGTCTAATTCTGGTGATTTGGATGGTGCGATTTCTGATGCGTGCAGGATCGCGTGCGGAAATGGATTTGCGTGGCGCGACTCCAGTGAATCGCGACTGGCATCGCTGGCTGCGCGACGCGCGGGCTGCCGCCGGAAACGGAGACTACCGCGCCGCAATTCACGCCGCATATTGGGCGGCCATCGTGCGAATGGAAGAAACGAACGCCCTTCCGGAGGATCGCTCGCGAACTCCTCGGGAATCTCTTCGGCTGATTCGACGGGAGAGCGCGGATTACGCGCCGCTTCTGCAACTGACGCAACGATTTGAGCTGGTGTGGTACGGCTACCGATCCGCGACCGTTGCGGACTGGAGCGATGCAATGCAGCAATTGGAGACACTTGGATGCCTGCGTTCCTCGACAGCCGCGATCTCCGGTTCCTGATCGGAGCAGGAATCGTCCTGATTGTGCTGTTGGGAGTCACCTTCGCGGTGGGCCCGGCGCCCGCGCAGCAATCGCTCGGCTATCCTTCGAGCTACACGTCCGAATGGGCGGGCGCCAAGGCCGCGTATCTGTTGCTGCAGGACGAGGGATATCAGGTGGAACGCTGGGAAAAATCTCCGGAAGACCTTCCCGCAAACCCTGATGGCGCATTGCTCGTGTTAGCCGAGCCATCCCAAGGCGCTTCGGCGAGCGAACTCGCGGCAATTCGCAGATTCGTCGCCGGTGGCGGACGCGTGCTGGCGATGGGCGCGAGCGCAGCAGATCTGGTCCCCGATCTCAAGGCCTCGGCTGCGGAGGAGTGGAAACCAGAGCCGAAAACCTATTCAGCGCTGCTGCCTTCGTCGGTCACGCGTGATGCCCCTGAGATTTCGATGGTCGCGCCCGATACCTTTACTTCGAGCACTCACTCTTGGCTCGGGCTCTACGGGCATGACGATGAAGTCGCGGTCATTTCTTATCGCGTGGGGAAGGGAGACGTTATCTGGTGGGCATCGGCGACGCCTTTAACGAACGGCTCCATCCGCGACAAAAACAATCTGGCATTTTTTCTGAATTGCATCGGCGCGCCCGGCAAAAGCAGCGTGTACTGGGATGAATATTTTCACGGCGCCCGCGCGTCCTTTATTTCCTATTTTGCGAACGGCCCTCTGCCCTGGGCTGGGCTGCAAATCGCCATCGCGTTCGTCGCCGTCCTGTTCACATTTTCGCGGCGATCGGGGGCCATGCGCATGCCTGCGGTGGAATCGCGCCTCTCACCGCTGGAGTTCGTCGAGACGCTGGGCGACCTTTATCAATCCGCGCACGCTTCCCCACCGGCCGTGTCCGTGGCCTACAAGCGCTTTCGATTGGCGCTGTCGCGCAAACTCGCCACGTCAGCCAAAGCAAAGCTTCCGGAACTCTGTCGCGCCGCCTCCAGCCGATTCGGCTGGCCGGAAGACGCGCTTCTGGATACACTCGCCCGCTCGGAACGCGCGATGCGTAATATCAACCTGGACGAGAAAGAGGCGCTCTATCTGGTGCGCCAACTTCACGATTATTCGGCGCGCCTGGAGCCCAAGGGCCGGGCCGAACAGGAGAATTCAGCATGGAGATGAGCGCTGCGGCGATAGCTTCGCACGTCCGCACAGAGTTCTCAAAGATCATCGTGGGGCAGACCGACGCCGTGGACCAGATGCTTATCGTGATCCTGACGGGAGGCCACGCGCTGATCGAAGGTGTTCCCGGACTGGCGAAAACGCTGGCCGTAAAGTGTCTCGCCCACATTTTTAATTTGCAGTTCCAGCGCGTGCAATGCACACCCGATCTGATTCCCGCAGACATACTGGGCGGCAACATATTCCAGCCCGCCGACGGAACGTTTCGCATGAACCGCGGTCCGGTGTTCACCGATCTGCTGCTCGTGGACGAGATCAACCGCATGCCACCCCGCACGCAATCTGCGCTGCTGGAATCCATGGAAGAGTTTCAGGTGACGCTTGACGGCGTCAGCTATCCGCTGTCGCGATCGTTTGCCGTGTTCGCCACGCAGAATCCGGTCGAATTCGAAGGCACATATCCCCTACCCGAAGCGCAGCTCGACCGTTTTCTGATGAAAATTCGCATCCGCTATCCCGAGGCTTCGCAAGAATCCGAAATCCTTTCGCGCTATCAAGGTGGATTCGAAGCAAGGGACCTCGATCGCGCTGGACTCGAGCGGCTGACGAAAGAAGCTCTGCAAGCTGCAAGGGAAGAAGCGGCGCGCGTTCGAGTGGAGCCCAAACTCTTCGATTACATCGTAGCGATCGTTCGCGCCACGCGGGATTCCGCCGCGGTCAGCCTGGGAGCAAGTCCGCGCGCCGCGGTGGCGATGATGCTCGCCTCCAAAGCAATTGCCGCCACGCAAGGCCGCGACTTCCTGATTCCAGACGATGTGAAGTCCGCGGCTCCGTCCGTCCTGCGCCACCGCATGATGCTGAAGCCTGAGGCGGATCTCGAAGGCATC
>Ga0210383_10001903_pt1 | contig 18978 bp, 16 predicted proteins | sample IncBWC14OmetaG_FD_160072 | JGI IMG/M metagenome (GOLD analysis project Ga0210383, IMG submission 160072) | Forest soil microbial communities from Barre Woods Harvard Forest LTER site, Petersham, Massachusetts, United States - Inc-BW-C-14-O ...
CCGCGCGAGACGGCCAATATCACGCGCTCACGGTGCAAGCCCTGCGCGCCGGCAAGACCGCGGCAACGTCCTCCGCGCCCAACGCATCGCAAAAGGTCTACGCGCGCCAGGGGTATCTCGCGCCAAAGCCTTAGCTCGTATATATTAGGGCGCGTTTTCAGGGGCTGGGTGCAGGAGGGGGCGATGCACCGTAAGGCGACGCTGACGATTTTATTTTCGGCGATATTCCTGGCAATTTCTTCCGGGCTTCTATATTCGCAACAAACGGGCGCACCGGCGCGTTTTGCTGACGGCGTCAGCATGGCGGACGTAGCTGCCACGTTCACCGACCAGCGCATCTCTGTTCCCGTGAAGGTCAACGGCGGCCAGCCATCGCTTTTCGAGCTTGATACGACTGCGCGAAATTCCGCCATCGATCCGGCCCGTGCGAAGGACCTCGGCCTCCAAGCCGACGCTGCGGCCGGCGGCGCGGCGGGGCCAATGGTTCGCGACGCCGTCCTCGGCTTGCCCGGCGTGGAAATTCCGCTTGGCTCGCTCGCGGTGAGCGCGCAGCCGGACTTCAGTTCCGTCGTGGGGCGGAACTACGAAGGCACACTCGGCGCGGATTTCCTCTCGCGCGTGATTCTCGAAGTTGACTACGGCGAGCAGACCGCGCGCGTCTATAACCCTGCCTCGTATCACTATTCCGGTCACGGCGTAAGCGTGCCGTTCACGCTCTCCGGAGCCGCGCCCGTGATTCACGCGAAGTTCAGCGAACTCAGTGGCAAATCGGGCGACGGCGATTTTCTGGTGAGCACGGCGCTCGATACATCCGTTGTGTTCGCCGCCCATTTCGCGGACGCGCACAAACTTTTTTCCTCGCGCATGACTTCTGTTTCCGCGTCCGATCCGGAAGTGGATGGCGGCGCGGCCGTTTCTCTGGCGCGACTGGACACGTTTCAGATCGGCTCGAACACGGTAATGGGCACGATCGCCATGTTCTCGCGTGCGGATCAAGCCGGGGGCGGTGATCCGAAGCTTGCGGGCACGATCGGCGGAGGCATGTTGCGGCGCTTCAAGGTGATCTTCGATTATCCGCATCAGCAGATGATCTTCGAACCGGGGCAGCAATTTCGCACAGACGATGAAGAAGACAAGAGCGGCATGGCGATTATCGCGAACGGTCCCGGGCTCAAGCGATTTGAAGTCACGGCCGTGCAGCCCGATACGCCCGCCGCGAAGGCTGGTGTCCAGAAGGGCGATGTAGTCGCGGGAATCGACAACGAAGCCGCTGCCGACATGACGCTTGATTCGGTCCGCAAGCTCTTTCGCGAGCCGGTGCGGCGCTACGACGTGCTGATGCAGCGCGGCGACAATACATACGACGCGATGCTCCAGATGCACCGCCGGCTATAGCGGGCAAGGGTGCGCAACGCGAAAGAGCCTGCCCACGCCACGCGGGCCGCATGGCCTTGTTAACACTTCCCCTTCTCGAAGCGTCCTAATCTAGACAGGTTGCTCGATATGGAAGCTCGTCTGGCTCTCGGGTTCGTGCTTCGGGAAACGCGCTTGGCGGATAATCGGCCCGTGGAAACCGCATCGGAAGACGCCCGGCTGGTGCTGGCGGCGCGCGGAGGGGATCGCGCGGCCTTCGGCGAACTTTACCGCCGGCACGCGCGGACGATCCACGGCGTGGCGCTCGCACACGTTCCCTTCTCCGAGGCGGACGATCTCGTGCACGACGTTTTCCTCGTGGCAATGCGCAAGCTCGATTCGCTGCGTGAGCCCGGCGCGTTCGCAGGTTGGCTGATCACGATCGCTCGCAACCGCGCGAACGACTTCCATCGAAAGCCGCGCGCCACCGAAGAACTGCCGGCCGAGAGCGGCAGTTCCGCGCCAGATGAAGGCGAAGCGCGCGCCGCTTTGGAAGCGATTCGCGCGTTGCCCGAAGCCTATCGCGAAACCTTGATACTGCGGCTCGTCGAAGGAATGACGGGCCCCGAAATTGCGGCGCGCACCGGGCTCACTCCAGCGTCCGTGCGCGTGAACCTGCATCGCGGTATGAAGCAGCTTCGCGAAAAGTTGGGCGGGAGACTGGGCGCCACAGAGGACGCAGGTCCCGGAAAGGAGCCATGCCAATGAATGACGATTATCTCTGGGACGGCTCCGGCCAACCCGATCCGGAAGTTCAAAAGCTGGAAGAGATGTTGGGGCGTTTCCGCCAAAAGCCGGAAAGCGCACCGGATTTTCAGAGCACGCCGATTTCAAGCGCTGCGCAGCGCCCAAGCGTCCTCGCGCGCCGCTGGCCCGTGTGGATGGGAATCGCTGCCGCGTTGGCGCTCGCCGTCGCGGGCTGGCTCGCCTTGCGTGCGTCGAAGCACACCAGGCTGACGCCGGCGAATGCGCCGCAGTTGGCTTGGAGCGTCTCATCGCTCGCAGGCGAGCCGCGCGTCGGCGCCGCAGTGATCCGGCAAGCGGGCGCGCCGGGCAAGCTGGGAGTGGGCCAAACGCTCGAGACAGACGAGCACTCGCGCGCGAATATTTCGCTCGAAGGCACAGGCGAAGTGCAAGTCGAGCCGGGCAGCCGCGTTCGGCTCGTTGGGGCGGCAGCACCCTATCAGCGATTGGCGCTCGATCGCGGCACGATTCAAGCCACGATCTGGGCCTCGCCGGGCGATTTCGCCGTCGAGACGCCCTCGGCCATCGCCGTCGATCTCGGCTGCGCGTACACGCTGCATGTAGACGATTCGGGCGCCGGACTCTTGCGCACGTCGCTCGGCTGGGTTGGCTTCCGCGCCAACGGTCGCGAGTCGTTCATTCCCGCCGGAGCCGTTTGCGCCACGCGCCCGCGCATCGGGCCGGGCACGCCCTATTACGAAGACGCCGGCTTGGCTTTTCGTGAAGCGCTCACGCGTTTCGATTTCGAATCTCCCACGCCGGCGGAGCAAAGCGCCGGCATCGCGCAAATCCTCGCGGACGCCAGAAAACGCGACGCACTCACGCTTTGGCACTTGCTCCCGCGCGTCAACGGAGCGGATCGCATCCGCGTCTACCACCGGCTCGCCGCGCTCGTTCCTCCCCCGCCGCAGGTGACGCGCGCGGGCGTCTTGCAGCTCGATCAGCACATGCTCGATCTCTGGTGGGCGCAGCTCGGCTACGGCGATATTTCGCTCTGGCGCAATTGGGAGCGCGCGTGGTCCGGCGATTCGAGCGCTGCAGCTCCGGGCGCCGCGGAAAAATAACAATCCATCGGCGGCTTGTTAACACTGCCCACTCCGCAGCGTCTTTCTCTCTGGAAGTTGAATTTTTTCGAAGGGAGAAAACAATGACGATGAATTCTCGCAAAAGCTTTTCGAAGGTCACAGGGGCGCTGCTTGCGATCCTGTTGCTGGCCGCGCCGGCGCTCGCCGGACCGCCGCTAATCTGCCACGCGATCGATATCGGCTCGGCGCAGTCGCTGCCGTGGTCCGCTAACGGCTGGAACCTCTCCGGCAGCGAAACCTACGATGTGAATCATCTGGTCTCCGACGCGCTCGCGCTGCTCAGTCCGCAGACAACGGTGCTCGTGCGCATGGAAACGATGCGCCGCGCCACGCTTTACGCGCAAAGCCATCCACAAATCGCCAAGGAGCTGCTCCTGCGCGTGAAGGCGCGCACCACGGAGAACGATCGCGATGCGCTCGCTGCGTTCGACTTCGGCTATCTCATCGAGTGCTATCGCCAGGCGGGCATCGCGGCGAAATACGGCATGCTGCGCAATTCGCTCCAGCAGCTCGTCGCAAGCGTGGATGGCTACGACTGGGTGAAGAAGGCCATCGCGATGCGCGGCGAAGACGCTGCGATGGAATTCGCGGCCACGCTCATCACGTCTGAAGTCGCGCAGCAGGACCGCGCCGCGCACTTGCAGAAGGCGGAAGCGGGTGCAAAATCCGATCCGTTGCTCGCCGCTAACCTCGAGAGCCGATTCGGAAACGAAACGCTGGCGCAACATCTCGCGCCGAAGGTGGCGAAGAACTAGGGCCGGTGCGCGCAACACGCACACTACAACAAAAAAACTCGCCGCCCACGATCTCGAAGTTCTCACAATTCACGAGGATCGTGGAGCGGCGAGCTTTTTTCCTGCTGTGCGGTCATCCGCGCGGGATTCCCGGTGGTGCAATCTCGCTCAATCGAATTCGTGCAGTTTAGACGCCATCTGTTTCAGTCGCGCATCCACTTTCGCAAACACGCTGCCTGCTTCGAACTTTCCAGTGCCGTTCTTCTTACCCGCGTGCACGCCCGTGAGAATCTCGATTCCCTGCTCAATCGTCTTCACCGGATAAATGTGAAATTTCCCCTTTGCGACGGCCTCTATCACTTCGTCGCGCAACATCAGGTCCTCCACATTCTCAGACGGGATCAGCACTCCCTGCTGGCCCGTCAAGCCTTTCAACTGGCAAATATCGTAGAAGCCTTCAATCTTCTGGTTTACGCCGCCGATCGGCTGCACGTCGCCCTGCTGATTCACCGAGCCCGTGACGGAGAGATCCTGCCGGATCGGCACACCGGAAATAGCGGAGAGCAGCGCGTAAATTTCCGTCGAACTCGCGCTATCGCCGTCCACACCCGAATAAGACTGCTCGAAGCAAATGCTCGCCGAAAGCGATAGTGGCTTATCCTGCGCGAACGTACGGCGCAGATATCCTGCGATGATCTGTACGCCTTTGTCGTGGAAGCGGCCGCTCAGATTCGCTTCGCGTTCCACATTGATGATGCCCGCTTTTCCGAGCGCAACGGACGCCGTAATGCGGCACGGTTTGCCAAATGCGTAGCCGCCGATTTCGAGCACGCTCAGCCCGTTCAACTGGCCCACGCGCGTTCCATCCGTATCGATGAAAATCAAATTCTGCTCGATCATCTCGCGGATTTTTGTTTCCACCAGGTTGTGGCGCTCGATCTTCGCGTCTAGCGCGTGCCGCACCTGGTCCGCTGTCACCACCTTGCGGCCTTCCTGCCGCCCGAGATATGACGATTCGCGCGCGAGGTCAGCGAGATCGAAAAACCGCGTCGTGATTTTGCCGCGCCGCCCGGCGTGGCGCACGCCGTGTTCGAGGATCGACGCAACCGCCGTGCGGTCAAAAGGCAAGAGCTTCTCGTCGTCGCACAGCTTGCGCAGCCGCCCGGAGTATTGGCGCAGCACTTCGTCGCTCCACTTCATTTCCTCGTCGAATTCCACGCGGACTTTAAAGATTTTCTTGAAATCATCTTCGTAGTCGTAAAGCAGCTCGTACATCTGCCGGTCGCCGATGAGAATAATTTTCACGTGGACGTCAATCGGTTCCGGTTTCAGCGCCGCGGTGCTGAACGGAAAAAATGCATCCACCGGCTGAATTTCCAGCTTGCCGTGATTCAGCGTGCGCTTGAGCGTGCGCCACACTCCCGGCTCCGTCAACGTATCAAGCCCATACATCACCAGAAATCCGCCGTCGGCGCGCAGCAGCGACCCGCCGCGCAGGTCCATGAAATCCGAATTCCAGCCGCCGCGATTGTCGTAGCTGCGATGAATCGTCCCGAAGAGATTGGCGTACGTCGGAATCGTCTCGAAAATCACGGGGCTTTTTTCCTGCTCGCCGTGCGCGAGAATCACGTTCACACCGTAAACGCGAAATGGATCCCGCTCCGGCCGCTCCGGCCGCGGGCCACCCACGCCGCCTTCGGATGGCGGCTGCTCGTCTTCGCCCTCGCGCTCCTTGAAGGGCTCGAGATTATCGAGCACATGGTGACGCACTTCCTCGAGGTATTCCGGCACCGGCGCGTTCGGATACTTTTCCTTGAGCTCTTCGATCACGCCGTCGACCAGCACCGAAGCCGCTTCCTGCTCGAGGTAACTCATTTCGCTCGCAAGTTCGCGCGATAGCGAAAGCGTCTTCCGGTAGACCACCGTAAATTCCTGCCGAAATTGATCGTATTTCCGCTCGAGTTCTTCGGCGGCCGCGTTCTCGAGCTTGCCTTCCTGCACCATCTTCGGAATTTCCTCGATGGGCACCATCTGTCCTTCGAGGACGGGAAAAATTTCCGGCAACGCCACCGCGCCCACCTGCATGCGGCCCAGCGCAAATTGCTCGCGCGCGATGCGGCGCGTGAAGTCGTCCATCAACTCTTTTTCGCGCTGCGTAAAGCGCTCCACGATCCGCGTCTTCTGCCGCTGGAATGGCTCGCCTTCGAACACCTGTGGTATGCGGCGGCGCAGAAAATCGATGCCCGATTCCACTTCCTTCTTGAAAGCGTTCGCCGTGCCTCGCGGCAACGTCAGCAGCCGCGGACGATCGCCATTCTTGAAGTTGTTCACGTAGCAGCGGTCCGGCGCCAGCTCTGCTTGCGGCCGCAAGTCCTCGATCATTCGTACGATCATGCCGCCGCGGCTGGTGCCCGTGAGCCCGCAAACAAAAATGTTGTAGCCCGAAGCCGTAAGCTCCACGCCCATTTGCAAGGCGCGCAGCGCGCGCTCCTGTCCCAGATCGCCTGAAAGCGGCTCGATTTCCGCGGTCGTTTCAAACGGTATGCTCGCGGGATCGCAGCGCCAGCGCAGTTTCTCGGGCGCCAGGCCGCTGTGATTCGGTGGGGATTTCTTGGCCATGAAATTCCGTTCGTGTCCTTCCGGAGCGGCCTACTCTAGCATGGCGATTCGCTACTTCGCACCGGCTTTGGACGCCTTGTTTCTTCTCTGCACACCCACGGCGGCCAGATCGAGCAGGCTCGCAGCCGTCGCCGCGACGATTGGGCCGAGCACCACGCCGAGCACTCCAAACGCCGAAATTCCGCCGAGCACGCTGATGAAAATCACCAGCCCGCCCATCTCCGCACGCCCGCTGATAAGCCACGGCCGCACCACGTTGTCCACGATCGTCACGATCACGGCGCAAATCACCACCAGCAGAATTCCTTTGCCGGCGTGCCCGCCGATCATCAAGCTGATCGCCGCCGGCACCCAGATAGTCGCCGATCCCACCACTGGCACCAGGGAAAAGAATCCCATCATCACGGCCCAGAAGAGCGGCGAACCAATCCCGCAAATCGTGAATGCGATGCCGCCCAGAATTCCGTGCGCCACCGCGGCGGCCAGGCTTGAAGTGACGCTCGCCGAAATCAGCTCGCGCGCCTCGCGGAACATCCGCTCGCGATGCTCCTCTTCAAACGGCAGCACGGCCCGCAGCCGCGCCATCACCACGTCGCCATCGCGGAAAAGATAGAACGTCGCGAGAATCGCCACGCACAGGTGGAATAAGAACACTGCGGTATGCTTCGCAAGCGTCCCGAGTTGCCCGGCGAGATACGCGGCCGCCTTCTCGGCGTACTGATGCAGCAGCGTAGCCAGATCCACCGGGCTCGCATCCGGAAAGCGTTGCACCATGCGGTCCCACAGATTGTTCACCCAGCCGAAGTGGCCGTTCGCCATGCCTTCTTGCACCGAGCGCGCTGCGCCCACTCCCTCGCGCACGAACGCCGCCATCACCAGCAGCGCCGGCACGATGAGCACCAGCACCACGCCCGCGGTTGTGACGAGGGCGGCCAGCGTGTGTCCCTGCCGCCGTTCGAGCCGTTGGTACGCGGGATAGCAAAACACCACGAACACCACCGCCCACGCCAGCGCCGGCAGAAATGGCGCAACGATCAAATAAACGAGATACGCGAGCAGCAGCACGATGCCGTAGAAAAGCAGCGTGCCGATCCGTTTTTGCGTCGTAGGTTCAGCCGTCAAGGATCCTCACGTTTTAGAAGCGGTCTCGTTGGAGCATCCACAAGCGCGCTGCGAAAGCGCGCGGCTTTAACCCCGCCGTTCGCCCGCGCCGCTTCAGAGGATTCAATCTCTGAAGCCGTCCTGCACAGCGCACCGAAAAATCGGTCGTTGAAATCGAAAAGCCAACCAGTCTCTGCAACACTCCTCGCCTTCGAGATTCAGACACATAGATGCAAACCCGCGCTTTGTCAACTTCGCTTGTAGCGCCGCCACGAAAACTCCGCAATGTTATAATTCTCCGCGAAGTCACTGGGACTTCCGCAATGGCCGAGCCTGTCTGCCCCCACAAACGCAAGCGCCTGATCGCGAAAGACGACGATGCCCAGTACGTTGAGTGCCTCGACTGCGGCGCGATCCTCGAAGGCGAGGAACTGAAAGATGCTGGTGGCTTCCAGGAATCCCTCGGCGACGCCTGATCGCCATCTCCGCAGTCTCCGCCCCCTTTGGTTTTTCTCTGTCGTCTCTACGTTCCCGTCTTGATTTTGGTTGTGGTTTCTCGGATGCGAGCGAGTCTGCGTCTTTCACAAACGCGCGCGCAAAAGAATACTCACCCCTCGCGCCAGCCGGGGCGTAGAATGCGCCCCATCGGATCCACTCCGCCAATCGTGAGGAGGTCCATCATGCTAAAGCGCATTCTAGTGATTGCACTGTTTCTCCTGCTCGGCTCACTTTCGTCGGCCGCGCAAGACGAAAAGCCTGCTGCAGCTCCGGCAGGCGATTTCAAAATCCCGCCCGAGGCCGCGAAGCAAACGAATCCCGTCAAGCCGTCGCCCGAATCGCTCGCAAAAGGGAAGAAGATCTACGGCTTCGACTGCGCGATGTGCCATGGAAAAGACGGCGGCGGAAAGGGCGACCTCGCCACCGACATCAAGCTCACGCTGAAAGATTATCGGGATCCCGATTCGCTCAAGGGTATGACCGACGGTGAGCTGGCCTACATCATCAAGAGTGGGAAGGGCGATATGCCCGCCGAAGGCGACCGTGCGAAAGGCGACGAAACCTGGAACCTGGTGAATTACATTCGCTCATTCGCGAAGAAAGAATCCGCAGAGAAAGACAAGCCGTAAGACCCGCTGCGCCACAAGCACAACCCCAAGCCTCAATTGGCCAATCGGAGTGATACCGTTGTAGCGGCCAACGCGCCTTTCAGTCGGGCGCTTTTCAATCCTCGCGGCTGCCGTCGCGCTCGTTCGATTCAGAGGGCGCTTATTTGAGTCCGAGCTTCTCGATAATCTTTGTCACATCCGCCGCGGAGACGTCGTAGAGCGAATGTTCGTCTTCCTGCTCGAGCCGCTCGCGCAGATATTCCGCGGCGATGTAGCTCGCCTCGCGATCCGAGGGGTTGCGGCCCACGCGTTCCCGGAAGCTGACGAACCCGGGATGCGCGAGGCCAAGAATCACGCCTTTGCCGTCCACGAAGAATTTGCAATCCATCGTGTCGGCGTGCCGCGTGGCAATCCCGTTCCAGCAGTGCGAGAAGCGGCAGTGGTACACCATGTCGGTCACTTTCGAAGGAATGTCGAACGCGCCCACGAATTCGTTCATCGCGCCCGCATTGGGAATCGTTGGATAGAGCGCCGATTTCGCCATCTTTCCTCCTCGCTACACGCTGATTGCCGTTACGGACGCGCGCCCGCCGCTGCGGGCTGCGTCGCCTGCTGATAGCTGCGAATCGCTGCGCCCACACCGGCTCCCGCGGGAGCGCGGAATCCTTGATCGCTCAGAACCTTTTCCAGCGCGGCGAGTCCGAGCAGAATGTTCGCCTTCTGGCTCGAGTAGCCCATCAGCCCGATGCGCCATATCTTGCCCTTCGTCGCTCCGATGCCGCCCGCGATTTCGATATTGAACTCTTCGAGAAGCTGGCCGCGCACCTTCCGGTCATCAATCCCGGCCGGAATGTTCACGGCCGTCACCGTCACCAGGCGATCCGCTGGATTCTTCACGAAGAGTCCCAGCCCCATCGCTTCGAGGCCCGCAATCAAAGCTCGTTGATTCTGCGTGTGGCGCTCCCAGCGCGCTTCCAGGCCCTCTTCCACCACGAGCCGCAGTGCCTCGCGCACGCCGTATATCAGATTGATCGGCGGAGTGTGGTGATACGTGCGCTCCTTGCCCCAATATTCCATCGCGGGCGTCAAATCGAAGTACCACGTCTGCACCGGCTTCTTGCGCTTACGAATCACTTCTTCCACCGCTGCGTTTACCGTGATAGGCGACATTCCCGGAGGCGCGCTCAGCGCTTTCTGCGATCCGCTGAAACAAATGTCGATGCGCTGTCCGTCCACGTTGAGTGGCACTCCTCCGAGCGACGCGACGGTGTCCACCACGAGGAGCGCGCCCAGTTCATCAGCCACTTTGCGGAAATCATCGAGCTTTTGTACCACGCCCGTGGAAGTCTCGCCGTGCGTGAGCCCCACGAATTTGATTTTCTTTCCCTTGCCCGCGCGGCGCACATCATCGAGATCCACCGTGTGTCCAGGCTCGGTCGTAACCCGTGTGACTTTCGCCGCCGATCGCTCCGCGATAATCGCCATGCGCTCGGAAAACATTCCGTTCACGCACACGATGCACTCGTCGCCTTCCTCGAGCACGTTCATCACGGAAGCTTCGATGCCGCCTGAGCCGGAGGCCGAGAGCGGGTATGTCACGCGATTCTCGGTCTGGAAGACGCGGCGCAACAGCACCTGCGTATCGCTCATCATCTGCAGGAACCACGGATCGAGATGGCCCACCACAGGCGACGCCATCGCGCGATACACGCGCGGGTCAATGCAGGATGGCCCCGGTGTCAGCAGCAGCCTGACGGGTGGGACGAGTTCGCCGATTGTGTCGCTCATACTCGATTTCTCCGTGAAAGTCGCGCCGGAATCCTGCCGCCGTGCATCGCCGGTCGAACCGCCAACCAGGCCCTCCGCAGCAATCGTAACGCCAGCCGAACGCGCTAGTTTCGCCAAACGCGGCGGCCCCGGTCAACCACCAAAATGGTGCCGGAAGGCGCACAAATCGCCCGCAAATCCATGGCTTCCGGTAGCCGAAAAACAACCTGAAAAACCCCGCATGCGCCGGAAAATCAAGGTATTAGCCGTTTCGCAACTGCGGCCGGGCTTTGTTGAAAGGCCCATACCCCTATGCTAGATTGCAAATTCAGCCCTATTTTATGATGGAAAGCAAATCAGCGCTCGCGGACAAGCAGAAAATCAACCGTGTCGAAGTCTATTGGCACACGGTGAAGTACCGGACCGTGGTGCTGTATGCCGTTGTCATCATCTCAATAATTCTAGCCTCCGTGTACCTCGTTTTCCCGAACGTATCGAACGCTGTACTGAAAAAGATTGGTGACGTAGTGGCTCCCGAGCCGGCCACCGGTACCACTCCGTCGTCGCGGCAGGCCCGCTTTGTGAACCTCGACGGCAAGGTTCAGGTGAAGAAAGCCAATTCGGTACAGTGGGTGAACGCCGATTACCAGGTCACGCTCGACAAGGGCGACTTGATTCAAACCGGCCCCGAAGGCGTCGCGCGCATCGCGTTCGCCGACGGCACGCAATATACTGTCAAGGGCGATACGCAGGTCACCGTGGAAGAGAACGAAGAGGCGCAAGACCGCTCGACGCAAGTCGGAATGCACGTCGGCTCCGGCCAGGTGGACTTGCAAACGGGAACCTGGGAAGTGCCGGGATCGAAAGCGGAAGTTTCGTTCGAGAACGCTGTTGCTTCGCTGCGTGCAAACAGCCATGCTGCCGTGAGCAGCGACCCGAAGACGAACGAGCAGGCCATTACGGTCACGTCCGGCGGCGCGGACTTCGTTCGCGGCAACGAACACGTGGACATCGGGCAGTCTGAGAAAGTGTCGTTCCCCACGGGTGGAACGGTCACGAAGTCGCAGGTGCTGGCGCCGCCGGAGTTGGCCGAACCGATCAATCTTTCGCCGATCATCGTCGCGGACCCGAAGCACGATCCGATTCATTTTTCGTGGAAGCCCGTGGCGACGGCGGTTTCCTACGAGTTTCAAGCCAGCACGACGATGATGTTCACGCAAGTCGTGATGGACAAGAAAACTTCGACGACCAGCGTGGACGTCTCCGGATTCGATCCCGGGGATTATTTCTGGAGAATCCGCGCGATTGACGCGAAAAATAGTCTGAGCGATCCGAGCGATCCTTTCAAGTTCACTCTTGTCGCGCAAGGCAAAGAGCAGGACATGCTGCTGGAAGTGGACGGAACGCAGCTGGCCGGCAATGTCGTGGAAGTCTTTGGAAGGACCGAAGCGGGCGCAGCCCTGATCGTCAACGGTGAGCAAGTGGCCGATATCCAGTCAGACGGACACTTCCGGTATTTCACGCAGCCGATGTCGAGAGGCAGCCACGAAATCGTGATCACGGGTCAAAACCGCCGGGGCGGCACCGCGATCAAACGCGTTCAAGTCGTAATTCCGTAACGCGCCAGAAAAACTCGCAGCACAACCCGCCGCTTCGCGGCGCTCGCCATTCTTGGGGGAATGCAGCACGTGACGAAAAACGGCTACAACATGAGGTCGGTCTTCAGCCTGTTCTCTTCCGACCTGGCCATTGATCTGGGCACCGCGAACACGCTGGTGTATGCGCGCGGCAAAGGCATTGTCGTGAACGAGCCTTCCATCGTGGCCATCAACAAGAACAGCGCGGAAGTGGTGGCCGTCGGCCGCGAAGCAAAAGAAATGCTGGGCCGCACGCCGGGCAACGTGGTGGCCATCAAGCCGATGAAAGACGGCGTAATCGCGGATTTCAAAGTCACCGAAAAAATGCTCACGTATTTCATCCAGAAGGCGCACAACCGTCGCGTGCTGGTGCATCCGCGCATCGTGATCGGCGTGCCGAGCGAAATCACTCCCGTTGAAAAGCGGGCCGTGCAGGACTCGGCCTATCGCGCGCGCGCGAGCGAAGTATTTCTGGTCGAGCAGGCCATGGCTGCCGCTATCGGCGCCGGCCTACCGATCGAAGAACCTTCCGGCAACATGGTGGTGGATATCGGCGGCGGCACCACGGACATCGCCGTGATTTCGATGAGCGGCATCGTCTATTCGCGGTCGGTGCGCGTGGCCGGCAACGAAATGGACGAAGCCGTGATGCATTACCTGAAGCGCAAATACAATCTGCTCGTTGGCGAGCGCACGGCCGAGCAGATCAAAATCGAAATCGGCTCTGCGTATCCGCTGGAAAAGCCGCTCACTCTCGAAGTGAAGGGCCGCAACCTGATCGAAGGCGTGCCGCGCACCGTCACAATCGACGACAGCGAAATCCGCGAAGCGCTCTCCGAGTGCATTTCGACGATTTTGAACGCCATCCGCGTAGCTCTCGAGCGCACGCCGCCCGAACTTTCCGCGGACATCAGCGACCGCGGCATCGTGCTCACCGGCGGCGGCGCGCTGATCAAAAATCTCGATAAGCGCATTCGTGAAGAGACCGGCTTGCCGGTTTCGATTGCGGACGATCCGCTCGCTTCGGTGGTGCTGGGCACGGGCAAGATGCTGAGCGATTTCCGGCTGCTGCGGCTGGTCTCGATCGACTAGCGCAAACAAGCGGCGTGAAACTGGGCTGCAAAGAATCCGGCTGCGAACCACGAGTCACTAGATCATGAACGACGCATATTCCCGCCATCGGCCTCTGGCGCTGCTTGCCAGCGTGGTGCTCTTCCAGGTGCTGCTGCTAGCATTTCAGGTGAAGCGCGCGAACGACGTTCGATTGGTGCGCTACTGGGCCGTCGAAATCGTTTCGCCGGTAGAGCGCGCCGGAACCTGGTTTTTCTCGAAGATCGGCGGCGTGTGGTCGGGATACGTCGGCTTGCGGAACGCCAAGGAAGAGAACGCGAAACTGCGCTCCGACCTTGACCGGCTGCAACTGCGCAATCGCGAGCTCGAAAGCCAGGCTGCCGAAGCGCAGCGCCTCGAAGTCCTGCTGAATTTCCGCGAATCGCATCTCGAAGCGCAGGCGGTGACGGCGCAAGTGATTGGCGCGAGCGCCGATCCTTCCTCGCACACGCTTTTCATCAACCGTGGCGAGCGCGATCGCCTGCGCCGCAACATGGCGGTAATCACGCCGGACGGCATCGTCGGCAAAACCGTGGAAGTGTTTCCCACTTCCGCGCAGGTGCTGCTGATCAACGACAAAGACAGCGGCGTCGGCGCGCTCTTCGCCGACTCGCGGACGCATGGCGTAGTAAAAGGCACCGGCGATCCCGAGCCGATCATGGACTACGTGGCGAACGACGACAAAGTGTCCGCCGGCGAAACGATTCTCACTTCGGGCGAGGACCGCATTTTCCCGAAGGGCTTGCTGATCGGCACGGTGGTGGACAACAAGCCGGGCGGCACGTTTCAGACGATTCACGTGAAATCCGCAACGCGGCTCGACCGGCTGGAAGAAGTGATCGTGCTGCTCTCGCAGCAAGAACTCGCGCCGAAGAAGAGTGACGAAATTACTTCGACGCCGATTCAAGCGGCGCCAGAGCCAGTAGTTCCCGCAGCGGCCGCTGCAGCAGCGGCGGCGAACAAGGCAAAAGCCAGCGGCGCGAAATCCGATGGCGGTAAGCCGGCCGTGAAGTCGGAGAGCGCAAAGCCCGGCGCAAGCACGCCGCAATCGCCAGCTGGCGCGGCCGCTCCGCGGTCGACGACCCCGCAAGGAACCGCGACGCCACAGTCACCAACTCCGCAGGCAGCGACTCCACAGATTGGAGCACCACCAATTTCAATTCCTCAGGGAGCGGTGGCGACTCCGCAACTGTAAACTATGGTCTCCATGATCAGCCCCGGCGCGCAATCTGAACCGAACATCGAGGTTCACAAGTATTACGGCGGCACGGTGATCATCTGTTCGTTCCTGGCGCTGGTGCTGCAGGCGTTCCTGCACAAGTACGGCCAGTGGGCGAACCTGGTGGACCTGCCGCTGCTGGTGACGATATATTTTGGCGTGAGCCGGCGGAATCCCGTGTCGGGACTGTTTCTCGGCGCGGGAATCGGAATCTTGCAGGACGCGCTGAGCCACGACAATCCGATCGGGCTCTATGGCATCGCGAAGACGCTCGTGGGCTACATCGCGTCGTCCGTGGGCGCGCGCATTGACACGGAGCACCCGTTCAGCCGCTTCGGGCTGATCTTCCTGCTCTTCCACCTTCACCAGGTGGTGCGCGCGATTACGCTGCGGGTGCTTCTGAACCATTCCGAGCCTTACTTCACGCTGCCGCTGCTGGTCGATTCGCTGATCACGGCTGCCGTCGGCGTCGTCTTGTTCGCGCTGCTGGATCGCCTCCGCAAGACCTCGTAGGCCTCCTTTCCGCTCTGAAAAACATGTGTTTTTCGCCGATTAGAATTTGAAATTGTGTTGCAAGCAAGGGGCTTAGCACCATTTCTAATCGGGGAACTCCCGATTAGAAATCGGGGCATGGCCACAGAAGCACCGAGGCACAGAGAAAAGCGAGGGGCGTGCGAATTCGGGACGACGCGGACTTGTGCCATTGTGCCGCGAGGCCGCCTTACCCGAGTTTTGCCAAATTTCAACATTCTGCCACGATAGATCTTAGCAAATGGGAAGGGTGCGGCAAGCGGAAAGACAAAGAAAAAAGTACAGGTTATAGGACTGGCCTGGCTTCCTAGGACTGAGTTTGACGACTTCGAACGATATGACGGCGACTTCGAATGCGAGCCGAGCCGCGAAGCAACACCCGTACCCTTCGCAAAACCCGCGAAGGGTACGGCACCCAACACGCCGGCCACGAGCCGTCTGGTAATCGTGGTGTGGCATGATCGGGGAGAGCTTCGAATATCGAGTGGGATGCTTCACGGAAAAATTAAGGGTGCGCCATCCGCCGCGTATCAGATCGACCTCGGCGAAAACCCTGGGGTAACTCAAGCGCAGGCTCTTAGCGTTAGCTGGAGCTCAAATTGGATTGCGAACAGAGATAATCAGAACTATGTCGGATTGATAAACGCAGGCTTTTCCCCGTACGCGGCGTTCGGCGGCGCCTTGAGGGCTTACAATGCCGGACTACAGGGCACGATCAATACCTTGAGCACTCCGGGGCCTGGTATGGTGAACTTGAACTGGGGCACCGCCAACGGAAACTATGTGAGCGGCGTCCTTAATATCTGGATAAATTGTTTTGGAGGCGGTCGATTGTGAGTCCAATTATACAGATATGTCGCAAGCCGACTCTCGTCCTGATGCTTGCGACAGTCATCGTAGGAACGGGAGCGGAAAGTCGAACCGATGGTAAACGGGACCAATTAATACACCCAGGTGTTGTTCGCTGCATACAATCGGTCGCCGGTCCCACTGCGTCTGATCGGAGGGTGGTAATTCCCGGGAAGCAGGCGGGTGAACTTTCGCTCGGGGACCCCGAAACGAGAGTATTCGAGCTATTTCCGAAATCAGCGATTGGACGAGGATCAGTCACCACATTTCCGGGGACAGAATATATCATTGGGTTGCTTAGTGATGCGAGGCGCCCGGGTTTTCTTCGTGTCTTCGTCAAAGACGGAAAGGTAGTAGAGATAGAAGCGAGCGGAAGTGCGTTCCATACCGTTGAGGGAATCGCAAGCAAAAGTTCTCCTGAAGATGTTCGACTGCACTACGAAGGAATGAAATCGTATCTCTATTTGGGTGGAACGTCTGAAGCCCTGAACTCGGGCCCGCTCGTGATTTGGACGGACAAGAAAGACGGAATCGCGTTCAGCTTTGCGTTGCCGCAGCGAGGCAGTAAGAAGCTTGTCGTGTCCACAATCATCGTTTTCATGCCTGATTCGGTTGTGTGGGAGGAGGACACAATCGTATCGGATGCTCGGTCCTGGCGCGAACTTGCTCCATACTCGCTTGGATCCACGTCGGGTGATCAACATGCAGTGTTCACGGTCGGAGTTCTTTCGGCGTTGTTTCGATGAGGAAGTAAGTGCGCGCGTTTGACCTGACCAAGGACTTTTGGATTTGATGCGACAAAGAGTGCGGCACCCGGCACTGATGGTCGGCGCGCGGGCGCTTGTTCGGACGTCCGAGATCCTATCCAGTGGTATCCTCGGGTACATGTCCGGTAATCCAACTTAGCAGGAGTTGGCTGGTTAGCCGCGCTCGAATCGATGCCTCCGAATACGAGTAGACCTGCCATGCGAGAATCCATTTATGGAAACGCTCTTGCGCGCATGGGGAAAAGTGACTCCACCTGAAAAAATCACGCAAGAGGCTTGGGACCGTGATGCCGGTCACTTGCGCCGCTTAGTGCGATTGCGCCCGGGCCAGCGCGCCGATGGCGCTGATTTGTGGGCATACACACAGGACCTGCTCTTCACAGAAATACAAGGCCCGCTACTGGTCTACGTCTTGCCCTTTTGTATGGATGCATGGCGTGAAGATCTTCGAGGTACCAACGGCAGCTTCGGCGGCTTCGTTGAGTACTTCTATCAAGTCTTGGCTGATCGGGGAATCTTCGAGAAGATTCTTACTCCAAAACAAAATGCCGCAATTTCCGATTTCATGCGGCAAACGATCCTCGAAGAAATCGACGATCAGCGGGGGCTTTTCTACAAAGGGATGGGGGCAAGGCCGTACCGATGGTTCGGTGCGCTCACAACCTATGGTGTATTGAGGCCCGACATCGACCACCTGTTTAGCGCATGGTGGTCGCTTGATACCGTTGGGCGAGCAGTTGCAGCAGTGCAGTACATCGCATGCCTAATGTACCCCGAGAATGAGAACCCGGTTTTCGCTCCCTGGACGCGAGAAGGAGGAGGTGGATCTAAGTGTCTCTGGGGGTTTGTAGGGCATCTATACCGGCACCGCTGGCTCCAACCGAACGTTGACTTTCTCAGAGGTCATCTTACAGTTCTCAGTGTGAGCGACTTACTGGGTCGAGCAGTCGATCGCCTAACGGATCAAAACGAGCACGACGCTGCCGCTGGAATTCGAGATGATCTTCCCTTGCGCGTCGAGACGCTGGAAAGCAGGTGCGCCGAGCTTCCGCGATTGCTCGAAACAGTGCAGACAGAGCTGTTTGATTGGTCGCGCTAGTGCCTGATTAAGGCGCTCTGTTCGACTTTGACGTAATATCGCCGCGATGAGATCTTGGAGGCCCTATATGCGCACCGGGATTTCATTATGGGTTGGACGCGTAGCAGCTGGCTTGATCGCTCTCGTTACAGTCGCCGTGGCCTTCGCGGCAGGCTTGCTGACGCCTTATTTTCTGGCAGTCCGAACGGCAAACATCCCGCTGCTGGCAATCAGTTCCGTTTGCTCATTTGCATTGATAACGTATGCCGGCACGAAACTCGCGCTCTTCTGCTGGAGAACCAACCGAAGGAAATTAGCCGGGACCATAGCTGGGCTACTCACCATAACTTTTCTCCTGTGGCTGTATGTTGCGGTGCTTCGGCCGACCGGTTCTCATTTCGCCGAAGTAGTTCCCTACGCGAATACCAAGTACTGGCAACTCCCGACCGGATCGCTCATTGCCTACAGCGAGTACGACCCGCCACAGGGAATTGCGGTAAAGCCTGAAGCCATCGTCTATCTGCATGGCGGCCCGGGCGTGCGACAAGGCCCCTTCGATCAGGACATCTATGGCAGTTTCGCAGCATCCGGATTTCGAGTCTTTCTCTACGACCAGGCCGGAAGTGGGCTCTCCGGTTTCCTACCGCATCTACGGGATTATACGGTCGCCCGTTCCGTCGCCGATCTGGAAGCCATAAGGCAGAAGATTGGCGCCGAAAAGATGATTCTCATCGGCCATTCCTGGGGCTCAACTTTGGCCGCTAGCTATATGGCGAAGTATCCAAGCCACGTATCCAAGGTGGTCTTTCACTCGCCTGCGAGAATATGGCAGCTAGAGAGTCGAGAAGACTACGACTATTCACGGACCGCCGGCGGTGTTCCGGGGTTGCCGCACCTCCGCCTTCTGGCGGCATTGCTACTTAGAGACCGAAATCCGGAGGCCGCCGAAAACTTGGTGCCGCAGTTGGAATCGGAGATTTTAGTGGTGCCCTCATTCCGGCAGACGCTTGGTACGGTGGTCTGTTCAGGTGATTACAATAAACTGCCGCAGGAATTGATCGGCTCTCTCGACGGACACGAGAATCCTGGCGTCAATCCGTATGTTCTTCAAGAGCTCGCCCCAGGTACGGAGCACGCGGAAGGTGATCCGCACACCGCCTTGCGCGAGAATCGCGCGCCTGCGATTCTTTTATATCCGGAATGTAATTATCTATCGTG
>Ga0210383_10001905_pt1 | contig 18971 bp, 10 predicted proteins | sample IncBWC14OmetaG_FD_160072 | JGI IMG/M metagenome (GOLD analysis project Ga0210383, IMG submission 160072) | Forest soil microbial communities from Barre Woods Harvard Forest LTER site, Petersham, Massachusetts, United States - Inc-BW-C-14-O ...
ACCAGACTGACCGGCCAGTCAAGAAGGCGACGAAGGTAAAGGTGATCCAGGATAAGTTTCTGCCAGGAAAGACGCGGAAAAAGATCGTCGATGCGGACGCCGAGTAGGAGTTTTGGCCGGAAGTGACGAATCTGCCGGAATATTGGTGATCGCCTCGACTCACTTTATGCCCTCCCAAGACCGGCCAGGCAGTGGATAAGTAGCTGCGGTGTTTTCTGTGCCGTCGATCCTTGGTCCAGCATTGGCTATGAAACCTCTCCGTCAGCCTATTGACGTGATCGCGCACGGACTTGCGCCTGCCAAACCCTTCTTTTGTTTTCTGCGTCGAAACATCCAGTTTTCTAAGAATGTCTGGTCATGTGGATTGTCAGACTTGCGCTTCGGCGCCCCCTTACACCTTTATGGTCGTGTCGTTACTCATATTTCTGCTCGGCATCGGCATGATGCACAAGAACTGCGCGGCCATCCCAAGTTTGCTGATTGTAGAATTCACCGCGCTTTCCGTAAAATCGCCGATGAGGAAATCGAAATTGCGAGATCCGTCTACCTCATCGCTAAAATTACAGAGATGAGCACGAAGATCATGTCAAAGACCGCTGGAGCAAGCGGAGCGCCGCTTTCAATGGACGAAACGGCGGAGTCGCTCTGCGAGATTGGCCGCGAATTCTATCGCCGCGGATGGGTTTTCGGCACCAGTGGCAATTTCAGCGCGAAGATCTCCCACTCGCCGCTGCGCCTTGCGATCACATCGAGCGGCCTCGACAAGGGGGCGCTCACCCCTGAGGGCCTTCTCGAAATCGACGGCGATGCGGCGGTGCTTCGCGGCAGTGGATACCCCTCGGCTGAGACAAGTCTGCACCTGGTCATCGTCGGGCAGCTTGGAGCTGGCGCCGTATTGCACACGCATTCCATCTGGAGCACGCTGCTCTCGGATCGGTGGGCCGCCGAGGGTGGCCTCGTTCTCGAAGGCTACGAAATGCTCAAAGGGCTGTCAGGCGTCTCGACCCATGAGCACAGCGAGTGGGTTCCTATCCTTGAAAATTCCCAGGAGTACACCAAGCTCTCGGCTACGCTGGCGTCCGTGCTGAAGCAGCATCCTCGAAGCCACGGCGTGCTGCTGCGCAAGCATGGCCTGTACACCTGGGGACGCGACATCGCCGAAGCCCGGCGGCACGTCGAGATATTTGAGTTCCTATTCGAAGCGGAAGGCCGCCGGCAATTCGCGAGCCCGTCCTGACATCGACTAAAATAGAAAGTTAGCCATGGCAACCGTCTCAATACCGGCAAAAGACATTCTCCTCCGCAAGAAGCCCGAAGTGACGGCCGCACTTGCGAGTATTGGAATCGACTATGAGCGCTGGTCGCTCAATCGTGTCGGCGTGGATGCTGACGCGGACGCGGTTCTCGCTGCCTATGCCGCAGAGATCGAGACGATGAAGAGCAAGGGCGGTTACACGACGGCGGACGTCATCGACGTTGACCCCGGAACGCCCGGACTCGACGCCATGCTTGACCGATTCAAGACCGAGCACACGCACGACGAAGATGAAGTGCGCTTCATCATCGCCGGGCGCGGCATCTTCCACATCCACCCCGAGGGTAGCGACGTGCTTTCGATCGAAGTCGAGGCGGGAGACATGATTCGCGTGCCGCGCGGCACCCGCCACTGGTTCAACCTGTGCTCCGATCGAAGAATTCGCGCGATTCGCTGGTTCCAGGACAAGACGGGCTGGACGCCGCATTACACCCAGAGCGGCATCGATTCAAACTTCGAGCCCCTGTGCTTCGGACCGGCTTACTTCGGCCCCCGCGTGGAAACCGGTCTCCAATAGCTCGCTTCCGGAGTCATGATTCGACCTATGCCGAAGCTGTATCTTCTCGACATTGAGGGCACCACCTCGCCGATCAGCTTCGTCTATGACGTGCTGTTCCCATACGCGCGCGAACGGATAAGCGATTACATCTTGCGCCATTCCGATGATCCCGCACTGCAAGCCGATCTCCGATTGCTCGCCCAGGAAAACGCCATCGACCGTGCCAGTGGCGCGCCGATCATCTACTTCCCCCAACCACTTTCACAGGATCCCGCCAAAGCTCTTGAGGCCAGCATCTCCTACCTGCTGTGGCTGATGAACAAGGATCGAAAGTCGACCGCCCTCAAGTCTGTTCAAGGCAAGATATGGGCCGAGGGTTACGAGCAGGGCGAGTTGCATGGCGAAGTTTTCCCGGATGTGCCGCCAGCACTCGAGCGCTGGCACGAATCGGCGCTCGTAGCTATCTACTCCTCCGGCAGCGTGGAGGCCCAGAAGTATATCTTCGGCTATGTCCGAGGCGGAGACCTGACCCCTTCCATCGATGCATACTTCGACACCCATACCGGACCTAAAATCGAGTCGGCGAGCTATCGCAAAATTGCCGAGGCCATGAATACCGACCCCGCCGATGTTCTCTTCATCTCCGACTCGGTCCGCGAGCTCGACGCAGCACGAGACTCTGGCCTGAACACCTTACTGTCTCTACGGCCCGGAAACCCCGCCGTTCTCGACCATCACGGTCACCGAGCCATCTCTTCGTTCGAAGAACTCTAAACAGCCGCAACATCCTCGGCGCCGGGGCTGGTCACGAACTTCGACACCGCAATTGTCAATGCCGCGACTAGGTACGCAGCGGCGAGATGCCACGGCAGCGAAGATTCCGCGCGCCACGGCAGCACGAAGGTTCCCTCGGCCGTTGGAGAGTGGATCACGCCAAAGAGACAGAACACCGCACCCGTCAGCAGGTAAAGAGTGCTGGCGCGAAAGCGGCGATCGATCAGCTCCGCAGTGGCCGCACCCCACAAAATTGCAGCGATGATGAATCCGTTGCCGAGCAAATTCACCGTGCGCAGCGTTTCTCCAACCTGGCCTGGAATCTGATCGGCGTGCGCGCCCAGCGCACTCAGCACTGAGTTGGTTTCCAGCGAAATCAGAAACGCGAACGAAGGCAGCAACGAAATCGCAACTGCCAGACCGTGCCTTCGCGGAGTGGCCAGGAATGCCTGCGCGATCACTTCCAGCCCGATATAGACGAGCACCGGAGCAATCGCCGAAGCCGGGATCCAGTCCACAAAGAACGGCAGCACGCCCACGATTCCGCCAATTCCAATAAAGAGACCCGTGAGAATCGCATATCCCGCTCCCGCGCCCATGCGCTTGAATGCCGGATGTCCGATGTAAGGCGTGCTTTCGACCACGCCGCCGCACAGGCCGGCAGCCAGAGTGCAGAATCCTTCGGTGAGAAGAATGCAACGCGTGTCGTATTCGTCGCCGGCCGCTGCCGCGCTCTCGGTATTGTCGATGCCGCCAACCACCGTTGACAGGGCAAACGGCAGCGCGATGGGCAGATATGCCCACGCAGTTGAGAGGCCTCCGAGAAACGCCAGCGAGGGCCAGGGAAACGACAAGTGCAGCGCCGCCATCTGCGCAGAGCTTCTTGCCAGAAGCGGGCTGGTGAAATGCGCCCAGCGCAGCAGGTAGAACGCGGCGATACCCACCAGAGCCGAAACCAGCGCGCCGGGAAGACCCCAGGGCAACCGCCTCTTGCCGACCAGCGTAACCAGCAACACGCTGAGAGCGAGCAGGCCGGGGATGGGGTCGGCAAAAATCTTCAGCAGCGGCAGCACGCCGATGAGCGCAATTCCCGCTCCGCCGATCGAACCCAGCAGCGCGGCGCGCGGGACCATCGAGCGAACGGCATTCCCACAAAATGACAACGCGACCTTGAAGACACCCACCAGAACCGTGACCGCCATCCCCGTCTTCCAGGCCAGCATGGCATCGTGGGTGATGAGGTAAGACGGGCCGACAACTGCGAACGACATGCCGAAGACGCTCGGAGCATTCAAACCCAGCGGCATCGCCGTCACGTCGTCGCGACCGCACTTGCGAGCCAGCTGCCCGGCCATCCAGGCGTAGATCAGGTCGCCGATCAGCACGCCGATGGCCGTGCCCGGCACCATGCGGTACAGCACGATCTCTTTGGGAAAGTGAAAGACGCCGATAAGAATGCCGGCGAGTATCACCAGGTTCGCCACGTTGTCGAACATCAACGCGAAAAACGCGTTCAGATCGCCCGCCCGGAACCAGCGATAGCTACTCACCGCGGAACTTTGCACCGCTTCGCGATTTCTCGGCATCTTGCCCTGAAGAATACAGCCTGCGCTCTCCACCTCCAACGGCAAACTGATTCAGTCCGACGCCTCAACCTCTGCACTTTGCCACAATCAGCGTGATATCGTCGTGCTGCTCCTCGGGACTGAAGCGCTGTATCTCGGCGACGATCGAAGAGATAATTCCGCGCGCAGTCTCTTCGCGATAACGCTGCAGAGCATCTACCAGCCGCTCCTCCCCGAACTCCTCGCCGTCAGGATTGAACGACTCCGTCACGCCATCGGTATACAGCGCAAGAATGTCCCCCGGCGAAAGCTGGCACTCCACCGTCGTCGGGCACTCCCAGTCCTTGAACAGCCCCAGAACCGTGCCCGTCGACTGCAGCCGCTCCAACAAGCCATCGCCATGCAGCAGCAGCGCCGACAGATGCCCGCAATTTGCGTAGCGCAGCCGCCGCGCCATGCCGTCGTACTCGGCGAAGATGACCGTGGCATAGGCGCTGTCCACCGTGTTCTCGTAAAAGAGCTGGTTCACGCATTGCAGAAACGCGTGCGGTTCATCGCGGGCCATGCTGAACTGGCTGCGCAGGTTGGCCTGGAGATTCGCCATCAGGAGCGCCGCCGCAATGCCTTTGCCGGAAATATCTCCGATCAGCAGCCCCAGCCGCTCCGGCCCCAGCGTCAGAAAATCGTAGTAGTCACCGCCCACATGCCGCGCCTGAATGCACACGCCCGCATAGTCGAGCGTCTTCACGGCAGGAAGGATCTGCGGAAACAGCCTCGCCTGCACTTGTTTCGCGATCTCCATCTCCTGCGCGGCGCGCCGCTCGGCCTCCAGCTTCTCTTCGACAGCACGGCGCTGCGATTCGATCTCGCGGCTCATCTCGTCCGACGCGATCAGCTCAAACTCGTTCCCGTCCACGTCCACAAACTTGGCAAATGCTCCACCCCACAGCGTCTTCTGCGGAGGAGATTCGAAACGCACGCCCCGGCTGTGCCACAGCTCGTACGTCGCGTTCATGTCTTCGGAGATAAATCCGATATGCGTATTCCGCCCGATGAGCTTGTGGTTCTCCGAACCGCGCTTAGGTGAGGTCAGAGCGAGAATCGTGCTCCCATCCGGAGGCGCAATCGCAACCCAGCGGCCAAAGTCGAAAAGGCCATCAACGACCACTTTGAATCCGAGTTGGTCGACATAAAATTTCAGGCTGTGATCAAGGTCACGGACAAAGACATTCGACTTGAAGATCCGAAGATAGGTGCTCGGCCGGCTCAGCGCAGTTGAACCCAATGTGGAGCCCACCTTCTTCTGCACCGGGGAGTCGTCAATCACTGGACCGCTTTCCGGACTCAAATCGACCTCCATCAAGACCGACGAAGTTTTCCGCCAGATGAGACGGCCTCTATTGTCCACTTCCGCCAGTCTATCGGTAAAGTGGCTTTGAATCCGCCATTCAAGCCTTATTGAGGACCGGTCCTGGCCATCGACTCGGCTCTTGTCCGCTCTTCACCGTCTCCACCTTGTTAACGATCCTTCTGCACCTTCCCGGGCATATCATGTGCAGACGACATGCGCTCCCTATTGTTGGCCTGGGCGTGAATTGGAGGTAACATAGCTCGCATTTAGAACACCGCAAAAAACCTGACTGAATATGTTCGATTTTGGAGGAACCAGTCATGAAACGATTTCTGTTGGTCACCACGCTGTGTTGTATTGCTTCTGCGGTAGTCGCATTTGGACAAATGGCAACCACTTCACTCCGCGGCATCATTAGGGATCCCAGCGGAGCGCTGGTTCCGGGCGCATCCGTTACCCTCTCGGACCCGGCTACAGGAACTACCTACCACGCTGTCTCCGACGCTGCCGGTTTCTACATCTTTCCATCCGTCGAGCCGGCGCACTATGGCATCACGTTAGCTGCCAAGGGTTTCGCAGTGGAGGACAGCGCGATCACGCTCTTGGTGAGCCAGCCGGTCACACTGAACTTTGCGCTCACCGTCAGCCGCGCCACGGTGACGGTGACGGTCAACTCGGCGGCCGCGGCGCTGAATCAGACGGATGCGACCGAAGGAAACGCCGTCGGCAACACTGTGATTGAGTCGCTGCCAATGGACGAGCGCAATCCCATCTCGCTGCTCAGCCTTCAGCCCGGGGTTCTTTATCTCGGGCAGAATCCGACGACCGCCGACAGCCGGCAGGGAGCCGTGTCCGGCGGACGCTCGGACCAGGGCAACATAACCCTCGACGGACTGGACGATAACGACCAGGTGTTTGGCTACGCCTTCACTGGCGTCCTGCGTTCCACGCTCGATTCCACCGAAGAGTTCCGCGTCGTTACCTCGAACGGCACCGCCGAAGCGGGCCGCTCTTCGGGCGCTCAGATCAACCTGATCACGAAGAGCGGGACCAACAGCTACCACGGCGCGCTCTACGAGTACTACCGCCCCAACAACGTCGTGGCCAACAATTACTTCAACAAGTACAGTCAGTTGTCGAGCGGCGTGGCCAACGACCCTGAGTTTTATCTGGTCAATACCTTTGGGGGCGACATCGGTGGCCCGATCAAGAAAGACAAGCTGTTCTACTTCTTCAACTACGAGGGCCAACGCGTAGGCACACATCAGGTAGTGGGAGCCACATTGCCCACGGCCACATTTATGGCTGGTGAGCTGACATACCAGGACACTAACGGCAACAAGGATACGTTGTCTGCCAGCCAGGTTGCGGCTATGGATGCACCCTGTCTGGACAATACCTTTAACGGCCAGCCGGTTTGCCCCAATGGACCGGGCGCCAATGCCAACATTCTGAGCTATTACTCCAACGTGCCCGTCGCCACCGGCAACGCCCTGGGCGATGGTGGTTACAACAGCGGCTCTTACTTCTTTACTTCGCCGGCGCCGTCTACTCTCAACACGAGCATCCTGAAGATCGACTACGTCATGAACAACAAAAATCGCTTCTTCATTCGTGGAAACCTGCAGAAAGACACTAATTCGGGACCGGAAAACCTTCCCGGGCAGCCGGCGAGCACGTACTACGATGACAACGCCAAGGGCCTCGCTGCCGGATACACGTGGATGCCTGCCAACACGATTGTCAATGACCTGCGCTATGCCTATGTCCGCCAGGGTTACCAGACCAGTGGCACCGGCACGGGCAATTACGTAAACGTCTACGGCTTTACCCAACCTACCGAAATCTGCAACTGCGACACGCTTCGCCACGTTCCGCTCAACGAAATTACCGACACCCTGAACTGGACCAAGGGGTCGCACACCATTTCCGTTGGCGGCAATTGGCGCATGATCACCAACTACTTCGGCACCAACTCCAACTCCTTCAACGGCGCCTCAACCAACCCCCTTTACGCAAACACAAACGATCTGCCTTATCCCGCCAACATCTCTACCCAGTTCTCGGGTTCCTGGCCGGCGGCCTGGGGGAACCTTATGGGCGTCATCCCCGAGCTCACGAACGTTTACAACTACAAGATCACTTCCCCTACCACAGGTACGGCACTGCCCAACGGCGCCTTCGTTCTCAGGAACTACCGCGTCAACGAGTTCGAATACTTCCTGCAGGACACGTGGCATGCACGAAGCAATCTCAACGTGATCTTCGGGATGCGCCAGACCATCCTGCAGACGCCTTACGAAACCAATGGCCAGCAGGTTTCGCCCACCATCAGTATGAACGCCTGGTACAAGGAGCGTCAGGCCGCCGCTCTGAGAGGCCAGATTTACGAACCGACGATTTCGTTGGCGCCTTCCGGCAAAGCCAACAATATGCCGGGGTATTGGCCCAAACAGAAAGACAATATTGCTCCGCGCATCGGAGTGGCTTTCTCGCCTGACCCAATGACTTCGATTCGCGCCAGCTTCGGCATCTATTTCGACCACTATGGCGAGGCGCTCGTCAACGACTTCGATGAGTTTGGCTCCGCCGGCCTGGCCACCGCGATTACCAACCCCGCGGATGTGCTGGGCTTCGAGAGCGCTCCCCGCTTCACTGGCGTCAACAACCTTCCCACTTTCCCCGCGTCCATCTTCCCTCCGGCTTCGCCCACGCAGACCTTCCCTTACACACCGCCCACGCAAGGTTTTCAGATTTACTGGGGCATCGACAATGTCATGAAGACCCCCTACGCCGAGGGATTCAACTTGTCCTTTCAGCACCAGTTTTCCGGTGGTTGGGTCTTTGAGCAGGCCTATGTCGGCCGGTTAGGACGCCATCTGCTCCAGCAGCTTGATCTTGCCGAGCCGGTTGACTACGTGGATCCCAATGGCGGTGGCGACTATTACGGCGCGGCCAGAATTCTCTCCAAAGAGGTTGACGCCGCTCCGTTCGGCACCTTCAACGGCAGCACTCAGAAGGTCAACAACAATATCGCGCCCATCCCATACTTTGAGCATGTCTTTCCGTACATGAAGAACACTGACTATGCAGGCGAAAACGCGACGCAGGCGATCTTCAATAACGTGTGGGCTGGCACACGCTATTACGGAGGCGAAACCCTGGCTTTGGCCCTCCTGGACCACTACGGCATCTTCCCCGGCAGCCCCAATTCCGGCGGCCCTTGCGTCCCAGCTTGTGCTACCTTCTGGACCGACCAATTTTCCTCCCTGTATGCCCTGGCCACCATCGGCAACAGCTCCTACAACGCGCTGCAGTTCACTCTCCGGCATCCGTCTTCCCACGGTTTGACGCTGGATTTCGGCTACACTTTCGCCAAATCGCTGGACTTGGAATCTGAAACCGAGCGTGGCGATGTCTTTACCAATGCGGACAACGGCTACGTGGATTTCGGCATTCAGAACACATGGAACCCCAAGCTCAACAAAGCCGTCTCAGACTTTGATACCCACAGCATGTTTACCGCCGACTGGATCTACGTTCTACCTATTGGCCGCGGCAAAGCTGTATTGGGCAATTCCAACCGTTTAACCGACGCTCTCATCGGCGGATGGCAGTGGGCCGGCCTGGCCCGCGTAACCAGCGGACTGCCATTCACGCTGCTGTCGCAAGGCTATCCGACCAACTATGAAAATCCCGGCTGGGGCGTTGCGCTCCAACCGATCAATATGAAGAAGACATTTGTCGGCGGCGTGCCCTACGTGATGGATCAGACGACCGCCGGCAACATCAACAGCGGCGTCTATACTGACAACGGTCCCATCCGGTTCCCCTATGCCGGGGAAGCTGGCGAGCGCAATTTTTTTCGTGGGGACGGCTTCTTCGACATTGATTCCTCGGTCACCAAATCCTGGAACCTGGCCGATAAAGCCACACTCAAATTTGCCGCGGAGGTCTATAACATCACCAACTCCAACCGCTTTGACGTCAGTCCTGCGGGGCTGAACGCCCAATTGACCTTTGCCAATCTTGGCGCCTACAGCTCTACCCTTACCACCTACCGCCGGTTGCAATTTGGGCTGCGCCTGGACTTCTGAGAGTTCATGATGCCGGCAGATCGAAAGGCCGAGGCGCTCGCTCCGGCCTTTTTGTCCCTGACAATCTGAACAAGCATATAGATTTCAAGCGGGAACTGCCTAAGTTCGCGGAGGGCAATAAAGTGACGAAGTGTGTGCGACGCCCGGAGCACAATTGATTAATAGAGAAGATACTGCTTTCGCTTCTGCATGAAACGTTGCAGCGCCTGCTGCCAGTCCTCATCGATACGCTGAGGGTCCCGGCCTGATTCAAGGTCGTGGAGCACCTCGCGATTTGCAAGAAGGGTCGCAATTTTGTCGAGATGATATTGATCGGGATAGAGCTTGTGAAGCACTGTGGCAATTTCCAATCCAAGCTCGGGAGTATCAAGCACGTTCCGATTGGTGACGATCAGCTCGATTCCGTGACAAAGCTGCTTCGCGTAGGGATAAGGCTCTGCCGGAGTGAAGTTCACGGGGACGAAGCGAATGCCTGGCAGGAATCGCGCATTGAGTGCATGCGCAAGCACGCGGCCGTCGATCCACGGTGCTCCAACATACTCGAATGGAGTATCTGTGCCGCGCCCCACGGAGACATTTGTTGTCTCTATGAGCCCGACGCCCGGATAGAGAATCGCTTCTGCGAGGCTTCGCAGGTTGGGCGATGGATTAACCCAGGTGAGGCTGGTTGCGTCGAACCAGTCACCGCGCTGCCAGCCTTGCATAGCCACAACAGTGAGTGGCGCGTGAAGGGCGTATTCCCCGTTCAGATAGCGCGCAAGTTCTCCGAGAGTCAAACCGTGACGGACGGGGATCGGCGCGACATCGACGTAGCTGTCAGCGTTGGCGTCAGAGACTGATCCTTGTACGAAAGAACCTCCGAGAGGATTTGGGCGATCGAGGATGACAACTTCGGTACCGGTTTGACCGGCAGCCTCAAGCAGGTAACGTAAAGCGGATTCATAAGTGTAGAAGCGAACGCCCGCATCCTGAAGATCGACGAGAACGGCATCGAGGCCGCGAAGCGTGTCGAGAGACGGATGACGCTGATCTCTATCGCCGCCGTAGAGGCTGATGACGGACAATCCGGTGCCGGGGTCGGCGGAATTGGCGATGTTTGTTTGATCGAGGACTCCGCTGATGCCGTGTTCGGGTGAGAAGAGCAGCTTGAGTTGGAGGCCTGGCACTGCCTGCACAGCATCCTTCACTAGGACATCAATGGTGCGTCTGCCTTGTGCATCGAGGCCGGTCTGATTAGTGAGAAGACCGATGTTTAGCGTGCCCCGATGCTTTGAAGCAAGCTGAGCAAGTTCGGCAAAGTGATCGGATTCGAGCACATCGATGCCGGTGAGGACCGCCAGTCGGTCGAGAAGATTTTGGGCGAAGATGGCGACATCACCGGCAGAGCTGAAGAGGCCCGCGTGGCCGGCGACACCTCCCATGCGCCGCGCGGTTGGATCATGAACGACGGCGCGCAGCATCACACCGTTGTCGAATTGCGTGGGGGCGACGCGGTCGCGCCACGACTCTGGTGGAAGAAAGCGCGTGTCCTTCAAACCGAGCGGTTTAGCTATGTATTGCGCTTCGTACTGATCGAGGGTGAGACCCGAGAGCTTTTCAACCAGGGCGCCGAGGATGATGAAGTTGATATCGCTGTAACGAAACTCCACGCCGGGAGGAGTAATCGGGGTGCAGGAGAAAGCGCGGCGCAAGCCTTCCTCTTTGCCGGTCCATGGATCGGTCAACGACAGATCCGGTGGAAGACCGGAGTAGTGCGTAAGCAGTTGGCGGATCGTGATGTCTTCTTTGCCGTTGACTCCGAATTCCGGCAGATACTTTGCGACCGGATCGTTCAGCAGAAAGCGGCCCTGCTCGTAGAGTTGCATCACGGCGGTAGTCGTAGCCAGTACCTTGGTCAACGAGGCAACGTCGAAAACCGTATCTTGCGACATCGTCTCGTGTTGCGGAACGAGTGAGCGTTCTCCATATGCTTTGCGAAAGACGACGTGGCCATGATGGCCGACGATAACGACGGCTCCGGGAAATTTCTTCGCGGAAATGGCATCGGTCACAATGCGGTCGACGGAGCTGAAGTCCGCTTTCTGCTTTGCTTCAGAGTGGGCAGAGGGAGCGACCAGGACAAGCAAGAGTGAAGCGAAAGGTCTTATGAGTCGACCGCAACGAATCATGAGATTAGTGACTCCGGATTAATGGGCGCGGGGAGGGTTCTTTCCAGGGAGGAACTTGCTTGCTGTCCAGCCCAGTGCAAAGGTGAATAAGGAGCCAATAAGCACGAACCATGTCCACGCGATTTTCGGCAGGACGATTTGTGCAGCGCCAACAGAGATGGGGATCGATCGCGGCTGCCTCCACAGGACAAGATTAATCGCCAGGCCGCCGATCATGCCGACGATTGCTCCCGTTTCTGTTGCATCCTTGCTCAGGGTGCCCATGAGAAAGACACCGAGGAGGGCTCCATAAGCGACAGATGCGATGGAAAGGCCGACCTCGACGACATGGCCTCCGCCGCGCGAGATCCACGCAAGAATAAAAAGCAGCATTGTCCAGAAGACTGTCATTACCTGCGAGCCGATCACACGCTGTTTTTCGGAGGCAGTGGGCTTCCATTGCAGATACAAGTCCACCATGCTGCTCGAGCTGAGCGAATTCACTGCGGCGCTCAGGTTTGACATGGCGGCGGCAAGAATCGCTGCAATCAACAGACCTGCCAGGCCTCGCGGTAAGTGGTCGACGATGAAGGTGGGGAAAATGCGATCCGCATTCGAAGGAACCGGACCAGCAGCGGCGCGGCCGTAGAAGAGATAGAGCCCCGTACCAATCGCAAGAAAAAGGGCAAACTGCACCAGGATGACGACTCCACTACTAAGCAGCGCGGTACGCGATTCGCGAAGATTTCGTGCCGCTAGCAAGCGTTGAACCATCAGTTGATCTGTGCCGTGGCTGGCCATGGTCAGAAAGCAACCACCGGCCACTCCGGCCCAGAAGGTGTAGGTCGTCGAAAGACTGAACGCAAAATGAAAGATGGTTGTCTTGCCCGTGCTACTCGCTGCGGCGTGAATGGCGCTCCATCCACCGGGCATCAGGTGGCCAAGCGTAAGAACCGCGACAATGGTTCCGACGAGATAGAGGATCATCTGCACCACGTCGGTCCAGATGACGGCGGTCATGCCTCCTTCCAGCGTATAGACCAGCGTGAGTACACAAATGATTGCGATGGAGATGATGTCAGGAGTTCCGATGGCTATGCCGACGATGATTGCCACGGCAAAGACCCGCACGCCTTCCGCCGCGGCGCGCAGGAACAGGAAGAGGAAAGCGGTCAGCTTGTGCAGGCGCGGGCCGAATCGCTGGCCGATGAGCTGATATGCGGTAAGCAATTCGCCGCGAAAGTAGCGAGGCAGGAACAAAATACAAACGACGATGCGCCCGAGGAGATAGCCGAAGACGATCTGGAGAAATCCCCAGTCGCCGGTGAATGCGACACCCGGCACACTGATGATGGTGAGCGCGCTGGTTTCTGCCGCAACGATGGAGAGTGCGATCGCCCACCAGGGAACTCGCCGATCGGCAAGAAAGTAAGTCTTAAGAGAGCGGTCGCGGTGGCGGAAGCGAAGACCGAAGATGGTGACGCCCACCAGGTAGAGCGCAACCAGAATCAGATCCGGAGTGCTTAGCCGAGGCGCAAGAAATGCCAGCACCGTATTGCCTGGAGTGACCGTCAGCAACGACTATTTCCCCTGATTTGTCTGTGGAACCGGAATGCCCATTTCTTCCGGCGACGGAAGCTTGTGTTGCGCACGCCAGGTGGCCTGAGCTGCACGAAAACGCGTACTGCGCTGAACCCAAAGCTGCGTCGCCATATCGTATCGGACGAGCACATTTTGCAGCCAGTATGGGCGATTCTCTCGCATCCAGAGGTCAGAATACTTCAGGCGCGCATAGCTATATCCGTCGCGGAGATCCTCACAGAGACCGTTAGCGCCGGCGACGGTGTGAAAGGCGCCATAAATGCGCTGGGCGCTGTCCTTGTCGCCTTGCCAGCCATACATCTGGTTGTAAAGACTCGCGATCAGATCCGCTGTTTCAAACTTCTGCCCGATGAAATCAAGCCGCCGGGCGCCGAGTTCCAGCGCGTCAAGGGCGTCGGCTTCGCGCAATGGGCCCGCGGCCCGGGCCTGCGCGAGCAGCGTAATCGCGCGCTCCGCGTGCATTCGCATGTCATGAACCACTGGCCGCAACTTGGCAGCCATGGTTTGTCCTTCCGGGCTCCACGGATCGGCCCAATAGAGAGAATCCGTTGATCCGCCTATCTCCGCCTGATCGAGCATCTGGTAAATCGCGATCAGTTCGCGCTGCGCTTGATTTATGTTGCCGCTAGAGTCGCCATGAAAGAGCTTCCCGTATGCGTCCTGAAACTTGGCCAGGTCGCTGCTGCCCGGCTGCCACGAGGCGGCGGCGCCAAAAAGCACGCCGTACCAGTCCGCTAGAAAAAGTCCCTCGCCGTCGTCGTTCCAGATGGTGTTGAGCATGCCCGTGCTGTGCTGCGACTGACCGTCGCGCACGAATCCCTGGATGTTGCGAAGAGCGTAGTCGTTATCGGGGTAGACGCGGTTCCAGTTGTTCACCCCCGGAGCGACCCAGGTTTCCATGCCGGCATCGGAGTAAGGTTTGAGCCATCGCAGAAAGCCGTTCTCTTCTGGAGAGTAAGTCCACGCGACCGCGATCATATCCTTGGGCAAGCGGGTAACCTCCGCAGGATCATTCATCGCGATATCGCCCCAGAAGAGCAGCCGACGATTCAAGGGAGCCAGCTTGCCGTGAATCTGGAGCAGGAAGTCGATGTAGACAGGACCCAGACCCTGCGCGTCTACCGCAGCGCGCGTCTGCCCTTTGCCAAGATCGGCTGTTTCGTCCGCGCCAATGTGCAGGAAAGGTCCCGGGAAAATGGCTGCAATGTCCTTGAACCATTGATCGATGAGATCGAGCGAACCCGGCCGGCCCGGCGCAAGGACATTTCCCATCGGCGTCTCGGCGAGCGGCGCGTACTGCTCATATTTAAGGACGTGATGTAGATGGCCAAATGCTTCCTGTTCGGGGACGACGATCACGTGATAGCGCTGCGCGTAGGCGACGAGCTCGCGCGCTTCCGCCGGAGTCATACTTCCGCCATCCAGCCCTGGCACAGGATTGGAAGGATACTGCAGCGTGTTCTCGAAATACGGTGAATAGACGTTGAGTTTGTACGCTGCCAGTGTTCGGATCTGCCGTTTCTGAAACTCGAGAGTAGGAAACGGGCCGCGAGAGAGATCGTCCGAAATTCCGCGGTAGCGCATCGCCGGCCAGTCTTTGATCGTCGCAATCTGTAGTGTGGCGTCCGTTCCTTTCCCGCGAATAATTGCTTGACGGTCTGCACTCCGTAGAAAACGCCCGCGGCGGTATCGGCGACAACTGCCAATCCCTTCTCCACCGGCACGATCGCATATCCTTCATCGCGCATCTCGGGGCCAATCTCGACATGCGCCTTCGCGAGAAGTTGCTGCGCGCGATGATTCGAGGAACGAAGCAGTTCGATTGCGGCGGCGGGATGGCCGTGCTGTATCGAAACATTAAGCTGTTGCAGCCAGCCGGAGAGATCTTCCGCAGCAAAACGATCGTCAGGATCGTTATCGCTAACAACGGCTACGCCGCGGCTGAGTGAAACACTTCCATGTGCGGCATACTCCCGAGGGGATGGTAGCAACTGGGGTGTACTGGCTTGCTGTGCGGATAGAGCGCCGCAACAGCCAATCCACAGCAGCCCGGCGGTGACGTAGTAGAGATAACTTGTGGTTTTTGCGCTCACCCATTGACTGTAAACCAAGCTTCAGTACAGTCCGGATCGCAGTCATGCAGAAACTCGTTTACAGGCTTAATCGTCGGCTATCGTAGCATGGCGCTCGTGGTACGCGAGTGACAATCATTCATCAGCGTGTTCTCCCGGTCTGCCGCCTGACTGTGAACGAAGAAACATAGGACGTTCCACGAGCGAAAACTGGGTGTTGTAGGTCCATGTCCATAACGCGCGTCAAACGGGCCGGATAGGACGGGCAGCCTGCACCAACGGGAGTCAGATGCGCGTATCGTCCGGCCGCCGCGCCACATGGTATTACGATCGTGTTAGTCTCGATTCAATTTTATGTTTGTCAAGTCCGCAAACCCGCACTATTGTTGTTCCTATCAATGTCGGCTCGCATGAGCCTCTGCCGCCAGTTCTTTCGGCGGCCCGATTTTTACTCTCAAATGTTTCGCATCTCACCTGACCATCGATGAGAAATTAAAAAAATGTAGTAAAGCAGTGCTCGTAAGCGCGGCGTTCGGTTAACTTCCGGGCTATAGATCTGCAAACTACAACATCCGACGGCTGCGGCGCTAAATGCACGCAGGCGCCGGGCGCTTATTTTATTCGTGACGAGGCTTCAAATGAAATCGAATAGACGACTGCTGCCGGTATTGCCGGCTATGCTCGCCCTCCTGTTTTTGATGTCCATTCCGACGCTGGCGCAGACCTTCCGCGGCAGCATTAACGGCACCATCACCGATCCTGCGGGGGCGGTCGTTTCTAGTGCCAAGGTAACGGCCACTGATGTGGCCACGAGGGTGGCCCGCGATACGGTTTCGTCCGGCGCGGGCGAGTTCTCGTTTAGCGATCTCCCGCTGAGCACCTACACGATCAAGGTGGAGGCCGCTGGCTTCCAAGCCATCGAGGTCAATGGCGTGCAAGTGCTTGCAGGCAAGATCTATACCCTCCCGGTCAAGCTGACCGTTGCCCAGCAAGCCTCCACCGTCGAAGTTTCCGCCGAAGCTGTTTCGCTCGACACCACCACCGTCACGCAGACCACCACCCTCGATTCGAAGGCTTTGCAGGATGTGCCGCTCAACGGCCGCGACTTCACACAGCTTCTCGGCACCTCGGCGGCCTTCGCCGGCTACAACAACTCTGGTTCCGTCAACGGTACACGTGGCAACCAGATTAACTACACCATCGATGGCACGGACAACAACGATCTTTACCTGAACGTGGACGCCGTCAATCAGGGCGGTATCAGCGGCATCGCCGGCGTCATCTACCCCATTGACGCGTTGGACGAGTATTCGCTGCAGACGACGGGCAACAGCGAGGCCGGCCGCAGCCCGGGCGGCAACCTGAACATCACCACCAAGTCCGGCACCAATCACTTCCACGGCTCCGCTTATTACTTCAACCGGAATCAGGCGCTGGCTGTAACCTCGCCCTTTGTGACACCCGGGACTCAGGAGCAGCCGCTGAGCAACCAGAACTGGGGCGGTTCACTCGGCGGCCCCATCTGGCGTGACCATACCTTCTTCTTCCTTACCTACGAGCAGCAGAAGTTCGTCATCGGAGAGCCCAATACCGTCACCGAGCCTTCGCCGGCTTATCAAACACTGGCGCTCGCGGAACTGAGCAAATACAATGTCCAGCCCAGTCAGGTCTCGCAGAATGTCCTGAGCACGCTGTGGGATCCGAGCCAGATTGCCAACCTCCCCGCTCAACCCGGCAACTACTCCAGCACCGCACCGCAAAGCGGCTACAGCCATAACATCGTCGCCAAGATAGACCACAACTTCAACGAAAAGAGCCACCTGTCTGTGCGCTGGTATTTCGGCCAGGGCTATGCCGTAGCTCCTTCATGCATATTTGTGTGCTCCTACCTTCCGGAGTATTTCCAGACCGTTCCCTCGCATATCCAGAACTACGATGCGGTCTGGAATTACAGCCTGCGCTCCAATATGGTGAACCAGGTTGCAGCCGGCGTCAGCTACTTCACGCAGTCCTTTGCCGATGCGAACCACGGCCAGAATCCCCTGACACTGGCCGGTCTCAACACCGGCGCCAGCCTCTCCGGCTCTCCCCAAATGGCCATCAACGGTTTCGACTCGATCGGCGTCACGCCCACTTCGGGCCGCAACGACATCACTGGCCAAATCTCGGACACAGTCTCCTGGGCCGTTGGCAGGCACCAGATGCGCTTCGGTCTTGAGTATCGCCGCGCTTACATCGACCTCTACTACAACTGGGGTGCCCGTGGCGCCTTCAACTTCGGCACCGGCGGGGTACTCGGGCCCTGGGCAAACGATACCTCGGTCACAGACTCCAACGTGCTGAACCTGGCCGACTTCATGGCCGGCTACTCTTTCCAGTCAACCATTACACTCGGCACCCAGGAGCGCTTCATCTACGCTCACACAGGAGCCGCGTTTGCAGAGGACTCCTGGCAGATCACGCCCAAACTGAACATCAACCTTGGCCTGCGTTATGACTACCAGCAACCCTTCTACACCAACCCCCCGAACCTCTCCATCTTCGACCCAACTAGCTCCCCTGGTCTGGTGGTAGCCAGCGGGGGCTCAGGAACGCCGAAGTACATCTACAACAACAACGGCCTCAATTTCTCGCCCCGCTTAGGGCTTGCTTACCAGCTGCGCAGCGGCACGGTTATCCGCGCCAACTATGGCATCTACTTCGACCAGCCCGCCGGCCAGGCCTTCTTTGGCAATATCGGCATCCCCAACGGCGGCGCCGGCGGCGTTAACAATAACCCCGTCGGCAGCGAACCCAACGAGTCCATTGTTCTCAATGCGGCCAACCCTCCGCAACCAATCTGGACGTATAACCAGCCGACGCCGATCTTCACACCCAGCCAGGGTCTGCCCACAGGCAACAATGTGGTCTCCATCTACTCGGTCAGCCGCAACTTCAAGACGCCTTACGCCCAGCTCTTCGGTCTGAACGTCGAGCAGAGCCTGGGCAAAGCGTGGCAGTTAAATGTCGGCTACGTGGGCTCAGTCAGCCGCCACAACCTCGTCCTGCAGGACATCAATCAGGCAGCCCTGGGCAGCCAGTACGCCGCTGTGCCCTACAACTCAACCACCTGCGCGCCAGCGTTCAGTGGAGCAACAGCGAGTGCTCCCGGAAACAACCTGCAGTGCTCACGTCCCTACTTCAGCCAGTTTCCCAACTTCGGCATCATCAACCAGATCGACTCCGCCGCCTCCGCCAGTTACAACGCACTGCAGATAACTCTGCGCAGCAGTTCGTGGCATGGGTTTACCAGCCAATTTGCCTATGCCTACAGCCACAATCTGGACGACTCCAGCGTTTTTAACACTATTCCGCAGAACTCGATGAATCTGGCCGGGGACTGGGGCAACGCGAACGCTGACATCCGAAACCACTTCGCCGCATATCTGAACTACGCGATTCCTGCCCTCGACCGCGGACCAAGGGCTCTAACGCATGGTTGGGAGGTTAACGGTATCCTTAAGTTCCAGAACGGCGAGCCGGTCAACGTCCTGACCGGGCAGAATAACA